>ENA-UOJF01000106-UOJF01000106.1-human-gut-metagenome-genome-assembly--contig:-P74-NODE-106-length-84601-cov-24.307892_pt1 | contig 84601 bp, 81 predicted proteins | sample MGYA00242344_ERZ723891 | MGnify/ENA metagenome assembly ERZ723891 | reverse complement strand
TATTCAATTAGTGCGGGGGTTGTTTACCGCTTCAACCGGGCTCCCAGCTGAGCTAAACCCCCATCGGTTCAAGGCTTTCGCGCTCGGAACAATGGAAAGTATAGCATAGGGAGGGACGGCTGTCAAGACCTTTTTTCAACTTTTTTACACCGGATAAAATGCGGCGGAGAGGATAAGAGCCGCGGCAATTTTCCGTCAAATCGGGTGCTTGACAAATTACGACGAACGTAGTATAAATAAGAGAACGACTTTTGTAGTAAAATCAGGAGGGCTTTTGCATGGACGGCAGAAAACGTTTGCCGGACGCCGAGCTGAGCGTGATGCAGGCGGTCTGGGCGCACGGCGGGGAGGTCAGCCGCGGCGACATCGAGGGCGCGCTGGCGTCCCACGGCTGGAGCGTCAACACCATCAACACCTATCTCACGCGATTGTGCGACAAGGGCTATCTGAGCGCGCGCCGCGAGGGACGCAGCAACTTCTATACGCCGCTCGTTTCGCAGGAGAAGTACCGCGAGTTCGACAGCCGAAGCGTCCTGCAGCGGCTCTACGGCGGCTCGCTGGGCAGCTTTGTGGCGGCGCTGACGGCGGAAAAGCCGCTCGCACAGAGCGAGATCGACGAGCTGCGGCGCTATCTGGATGAAATGAGCGGAAAGGCGGGGGAGTGAGATGACACCCTTTTTGCTGACACTTTGCAAGCATTCGCTGCTCGCGGCTGCCGTTCTCGCATTGGCCGCGATCACAAAGCCGCTTTGGTGGGAGCGCTACGGCGCGCGGTCACGCTGCGCGCTGTGGCTGGCGCTGGCGGTCTTTCTGCTGCTGCCGGTGGACTGGTCGGCGCCGAACGCGCCGGTGCGGGTGGAGCCGCCGGCGGAGCGCACGCTGCTCCTTTCCGCGCAGCGCGGGCCGAGCGTGGTACGGACCGACGAGCTGCCGCGCCGGCAGAAAACGGTCCTTAGCGGCGCGGAGGATACGAGCCCGCTGCCGGCCGACCCGCCGGTCACATTCGAGGACGCATATGGGACTGCGCCGGACAACAGCGCGAAAAACATTCCGCTCACAGGGCTGCTGTTCCTCCTTTGGGCGTCTGGCATGACAGGCTATATCACTTTACAGATCATAAAATACAGGCGATTCTGCCGCCTCGTGCGCCGCTGGCAGCGGGAGACGGCACGGGAGGACTACGCACGGCTGCTCGCGGACGAATGTGCCGCTCTGGGCGTGAAGCAGCCGCGGCTCCTTCTCTGCGGGGCGGTGGGAACGCCGATGATGACCGGACTATTTCATCCCGTTCTGCTTCTGCCGCACGAGGACTACGAGCCCGCCGCGCTGCGCTTCATCCTGCGCCACGAGCTCTGCCATCTCAAGCGGCACGACCTTGCCTATAAGCTCGTGCTGACGGCGGCGAATGCCGTCCATTGGTTCGACCCGCTTGTCTATTGGATGCTGCGGCAGGCGGACGAGGATGTGGAGCTTGCCTGCGACAGCAGGGCGACCGAGGGCATGACGCACGCGGAAAGGACCGCCTACGGCGAAACGCTGCTCGCGGCGGTGCAGGCGAAGATCGCGCCGGTGCCGATGACAACGAGCTTCGGTAGCACGGCGGCGCGGCTCAAGCGCCGGCTTGCGAATGTGCTCAGCGGAAAGAAAAGGCGCGGGCTGTGGCTCGCGGCGCTCGCCGTCGCGGTCGTGGCCGCTTCCGCGCTGCTGATCGCATGGCAGAGCGGCACAGATGCGAAAACGAAGGACGCGGACGTTTGGCTCACGATGGAGGACTATGCCCTTGACCGCGCCAACGCGGTCCGCGAGAACGGCGTTGCCCTGTTCCCGCAGCCGCCCGGCGGCGCGGCTGTCGCCGCGGTGAGCGACGTGCGGGCGACCGAGCTGGAGCGCGCTGCCGTGCTGGACGGCGTTTTCCCGGAGCTGGACGGCAGACCCGAGCTGTGGTGCTACGATTACGCGGTGCGCTTTGCGGACGAGGAAAGCCTTTCGCTGGCAGATCAGGGAAATTGGTACAGCATAGGCGATGGCTGGTACGACAACAGGCAGTACGATGTGCTCGTTGTGCTTGCGAACGCGGACGGCTATCGCATTCTGTACACCGGAACATGGGGGATGGTAAAGGACTACATAAACGATTCCGGCAGGACGTACTACCGCGAGGCACTCTACGATTGGTGCGCCGACCACCTTGCGCTTGACGAGACCGACTATCCGCGCTATCTGCACAGAGTTACGCTGACCTATACGGACGGGACCGGCAGCGCGGTCAGGAAGATGGCTGCGTTCCACCGCTACGAGGGCGACGGCTGGTCCGTCTATGTGCCGACCGACTGGATATTCACACCGCAATGGATGCAATGGAAGCCTCTCTCCAGCGTGGACACGGATGGAAGCACATACTTTGAGGTCACAAGAGCGGACGGCAACATGGAGGACATCAAGGCGTACTACGCCTCCATCGGCGCGTGGCGCTTTGAGACCGACCTGAGCGCGCCGCTGGACTATTACTATAATGTAGGGGGCGGCTATGATGCCGCATACGGTTACGCGCATGAGGAGCTGTACTTTGTCCCGATCGACGGCGATCACTGCTATGTGCTCTCCTGTTACTCGGTGAACGGCGTTACGTCGGCAGAGGACAAGGCGCTGCTGCGCGCCGCGCTCACGAGCTTTACGCCGGACGAGAGCCTTCGCTGGACGACGGAGCAGAGGTTCCAATATGAGATCGACTGTCTGGAGCACGGCACGGGCGTGGAGCTGACCCTGCTCAGCGGAGCAAGAGAGCTGGGGAGCTGTCGAAACGACTTTGCCATCTCAGGCGGGCTCTGCCCGCTGGGCCAATATACCTACACACCGTGGGAGGATGCTGTGTACGCGGGCGGAGACAAGGCGATCCGCCTGACCGTTTCCGACGGCTGCTATCTGGAGGTCTACGAGGACTCCAACCTCATTTCCTACTGCCGGAGCGACGGCTCGCTGCTCGGCCGCTATATGGCGAGCGGCGCGGGCCTTGGCGACGGCTCAATTGTGCCGGTCGAGGGGACCTCGCTTTACGGCGTGGTGCGCGAATGGTACGACATGCTGGAGCTTGCTGATGTGCGTCGTGCGCCGGTAATCTTCATCGCCGACGAGGGGCAGTCGTGGCAGGAGGCCGCGCAGAGCTGGGCCGACGCCTACTGGAACGCGCTGACGCGCGTGCCGGAGGACAATGTTTACCATTGCGGCTTTGTGAGGGCAAAGGCGTACAGCTTCCTGAGCGATGACGACAACGAGCAGATGCGCCGGCTCGGCAAGCTGAGGGAGGGCGAATACGGCTTTTATATGAACGGGTACTTTGTCCCCACGCACGCGGAGGAGCTGACGGCGCGCTACGACGAACACGATATGCAGCCGGTGGAGGCGGGAGACGGTCTGCCCGCAGGGACCTACACCACGTTCTACCGCTGCATGCTCATCGCGGCGGACGGCGGCTGGTACGGCGAGATCCTCGGCAACGGCTCATGGTAAGAAAGAGAGGTAAGAGCATCATGCACCGAAGACTGTTCTGCGAGCTTTCGCCGCTCGCGTACCGCATCTCGGTCGAAAAAAGCTGTGCACTCCGCACGCTGCGCGGCGGATTTTCCGCGGAGCGCTTTCCGAAGCTGCGCCTGGAGGCGCCGCTTCCCGCGCTCGTCTGTCGGCACAATTCGCTCATCCGCCGCACGCTCGGCAGGGTCGATCCGGTTTTGCAGGACAACAAGGCCGTCAACCTCGCGCTGGCCGCACCGAAGATCAACGGCATTCTCATACGCCCGGGCGAGACGTTTTCGTTCTGGCACCTCGTCGGGCGGCCCAGCGCCGCGAACGGCTACCGCACCGGCATGGTCATTGCCAACGCGCAGACCGGCGAAGCCGTCGGCGGTGGGATGTGCCAGTTTAGCAACCTGATCCATTGGATGGTGCTCCATGCGCCCCTGACCATCACGGAGCAGCACCACCACGACCAGTTTGACCTCTTTCCGGACTTCGGCCGTCAGGTGCCGTTCGGCACGGGCACGTCCATCTTCTATAACTACCTCGACTATCGCTTCCACAACGACACGGAGCAGACGTACCAGCTTCTCGTCCATACGACGCCCACGCATCTGTGCGGCGAGCTGCGCACGGATGCGCCGCTCGCGGTCAAATACCACATCGCGGCGGAGAACGAGCGCTTCATGCGTGAGGACGGCGTTGTCTACCGCTGCGGCGAGGTGTATCGGACGATGGTGGATAAGACCACCGGGAATGTGCTCTCGCGCGAGCTGCTGCGGCGCAACCATGCCCGCGTGCTCTACGATACGGCGGGACTGGAGATCATGGACCGGTAAAAAAGAAGGCTTCCCGATCGGGGTTCTGCCGGTAAAGACCATGACTTCAAACGTTAAATTTAGAGGCAGTTACCAGAAAAACGACCCGAACTGACACAATTCAATAGGCGAAAAAGGCACGATTTGATGTGATTTTCAAATCGTGCCTTTTTTCATGCCCGCAGGAGGTGAAAAATTTGACAGAGATGCTGCTGGCCGATTACTTTTACGGCGATGAATCCGAACAATTCAGCTACTTCCGAATCCCTCGCCTGCTTATCACAAGTCCGCGCTTCAAAGGATTATCAACAGACGCGAAGCTGCTCTATGGTATGCTGCTTGACCGTATGAGCCTGTCTGCAAAGAACGGCTGGTACGACGAGCAGAGCCGCGTCTACATCTACTACACCGCGGACGAAATTCGGGCAGACATGGGCTGCGGCAACGACAAAGCGCTCAAGCTGCTCTCCGAGCTGGACACGAAGAAAGGCGTCGGTCTGATCGAACGGATCAAGCAGGGACAGGGTAAGCCGACGAAAATATATGTCAAGCGCTTTACGACACGGGAGCTTCCGGCAGACACCGCCGAGCCATCCCCGCAATGTCCTGATACCGGCAGAGGTGCAGACCTCGATTTTTCCGATTTCCAGACCTCGGAAAAGTCGATGTCAAGACCTCGACAAACCCGATGTGCAGACCTCGGAAAAGCCGATGCAAGTTATCCTAATAGAAATAAACCTGAGTTTAGTTATCCTGATCCATCTATCCGGTCCCACGAAATGGAGATGGAGCGATGCGAGTGCAGAAAAGAAGTCATGGAGCAGATCAACTACGTTGACCTACAGAAAAGCTATCCGTATGACGATGTGGACTGCCTGTTGGAGCTGATCGTTGATACGCTTTGCAGCACTGCGGCGACCATGCGTATCGGCGGAGACATTCTTCCAGCGAGCGCTGTCAAGGAGCGATACCGGCAGCTTGACGCCGAACACATCAGGTACGTCATCGACGGCCTGCGCCAGACGACCACGCAAATCCGAAACATAAGGGCTTATCTGCTCACGACGCTTTACAATGCGCCGCTGACGATGGGCCCTTATTATTCTGCCGCTGTGCGGCATGACACTGGTTAGAAATGTGTCCCACGGTGGGACGCATTTTTAGCATAAATCAAAAAACTTGGAGGTATTGAAATGGCAAATGAAACCAGCAAAACCACATCCCCCGGCAACGCATCCTCTACGCCCCAGCAGATCCCTCTCGCGCAGATACGCGATCTCCCCGGCATCGTGAACATCCGCACCTACACGCCAAAGGACTTAGGCGGCCTTGTCAGCAGTATCCAGTCGGTCGGCGTCCGAGAGCCGATCATCGTCCGCCGCAGCGAGGACGGAATGTATCAGCTTTTGGCAGGTCAGCGCCGCCGCAAGGCGAGCGAGCTTGCCAAGAAAACCACGATCCCTGCTCTTGTATACGAAATGACATTGGAAGAGGCGCGGTCTTATCACAAGGCGCAGGCGCTCAACCCAAAGGCAGTTATCCCTGGCAAGCTGGTGACGCTCTCTGCGGACGAGCCGAGCAGATCGGAGGAGAAGCCGCCCGCTGTTCCTGCCGCTGATAAGGACAAACAGAACGAGAAACCCGCGCCTACAGCTCCTATCAAGTCTGATCCGACCAAAGCGGAAGAGAAAACGCCTGTTGTACCCCTTGTGGCTGACAAGGACAAAGAAACCGAAAAGTCTGCGTCTGTGGTTCCTGCCAAGAGCGAGGCGGTCAAGGTGGAAGAGAAATCGGCCGCCGCTCCTGCCAATGCTGACAAGAGCAAAGAAGCCGAAAAGCCTGCGGCTGCGACTCCTGCCAAGAGTGAACCAGCCAAGACGGAAGGAAAAATGTCCGCCACGCCTGCCGCAATGGATAAGGGCAAGGAAGCCGAGAAGTCCGCTCCCGCAGCTTCGACCAAAGCGGCACCGGCTAAGCCCGCGGCAATGCCTGCCGGTCCCGCCGCCGTCGGTCCGACCGGAACGGCCATCACACAGGTATTTGATGCACGCTTGAATCCACCGGACGAAAAGGCGCTCAAGGACCTGCCGATCCCCAAAGAGGGCGAAAGCTACTTCATCACGCTGCATCCTGCCTATCTGGAACGCTCAAAGTACAACAATTTTTCCGTCGATAAGGACAGCGACAACTTCAAAGAGTTGTACAAGGCGGTGGAATTGACCGGTATCAAGGACCCCGTACTGGCGCGCCCCAAGGAGGGCGGCGGACTTGAAATTCTCTCCGGCCAGCGCCGCCACCTGATCGGCACAGAGCTGAACTATCCCATTCCCACCATCATCCAGCGTATTGATGACGCCGACGCAAAAATCCTCGTCGCGGACAGCAATCTGCACCGCGATAAGATCAGCACTTATGACCTCTCCCGCGCTCTGAAAATGAAGATGGAGGGCATGAAGCAGAAAGCCGGCCGCAAAAAGAAAGGCGAGCTGGGCGAAAAGCTGAATACGGATGAAGCTATCGCAAAGGAAATGGGTATCACTGTCAGCAAATTCAACCGTATGCTGCGTATGTCTGAAGCGACCAAGGACGTGTGCAGCAAGGTGGACGATGGCACGCTCGCATTATCCATCGCATCTGCCCTCTCATTCCTGAAGCCCAAAAATCAGGATATGGCGGTACGCCTTTCCGACCTCGGCTATAGGCTCTCGACGGAGCGTGTGGAATACCTCAAGCGCGTGGAGAAAGCGGGCAGGCTGACAGAGGACGCCATGCGTAAGGTTCTTGAAGGGGAAAATATTCTTGATCCGCCCAAAGTCGTTCCCCTGCCGGTCAAGCAGGAGAAAAATTCACCTGCCGCAGTGCAGCCCGCCCCGCAGGTCGCAGCTACAGCGCCGTCCCCCTCGCCCGTGATCCCATCGTCCCCTGATGTGGCGGTCCCGCCTGCTCATGTGGTGCCGACCACGACGGTCCCCGTTTCCGTTGTGAATCGAGATGCCTCGTCCGGCACTGTGCCGGAGCAGGAGGACGATCCGTTCAAGGGAAAGCAGGAACGCGCTGAAAATACCAAAGTCATTCTCAGCGGCGACCGCCTGCGAAAATATTATCCCGACGTCAGCATGACACCGCGCGAGATCGAGGAGGACATTTACGGCAAGCTGGAACGCTGCCGTCAGATGGGCGAAAAGCAGAAAGCAAAGGATTCCATTTTCAAGAAAGGCTCTACGCAGCAGCGATAGAGCCTTTTTTCATACCCGAAGGAGGAAGGCGAAATGAAGGTATTAGTTGTGGAGCCGGGGTACGCCCCGTATGAAAAGGACATCGAGGGACTGCATGGGATGCAGGAGGTCGTAGGCGGCACGATCACCGCCATCTACCCCTTTGCTGAGCCGGTCGCTGTGGTAGGCAACGATGACAGCATTAGTTTAGGAATGCCCTTTAACCGCAGTATGGAGGGCGGCTACGGCGGTGTGTTCGGCCCGTTCTTTGTCTGTGCATTGGAGGAGGATCACTTTGGCAGCCTGACGACGGAGCAGATGGAGACCTACAAGAAAAAATTTCACATGGCCGAATTGCTGATCGGTGCAAAGGGCAACACGCCGATCACACTCAGGGTCGAGCCGAGGCAAAAGGCGCAGGTACCTGACCGAGACAAGAAGCCAAAGAAACGGGAGCGTTGAGGCATGGCCAGAACCACCGATGAGCGGCTGGATTACCTGATGGAACAGCTGGAAAAAGGCACGCAGAATATTTTTGAGAGCGGACGCTATGCGGAATACCTCGCTGTCATGTCCAAATTCCACCATTATAGCTTTCGCAACACCATACTTATTTTTCTGCAAAACCCCAATGCGTCTCATGTGGCTGGCTTTCACGCGTGGAAGAAAGACTTCAGCAGAAGCGTCAAAGCAGGCGAGCACGGCATCCAGATTCTTGCGCCTTGCCCAAAGCGGAAATGGATGGATCACGACAAGATCGACCCAGCTACGGGTCTGCCGGTCAAGGACGAGAATGGAAACACGATGCAGGAACGCACGATCATTACCATCCCTCGTTACCGCGTCGTTACCGTCTTTGACGTGAGTCAGACCGAGGGCAAGGAACTGCCATCCCTCGGTGTCGCTGAGCTGTACGGCGATGTTCCGAACTACCAGTGCATTTACGACCGCCTTGCGGCTTTTTCTCCTGTGCCTGTGAGCATCGAGCCGATCGCGCAAAGCGGTGCAAAGGGCTATTTCAGCGACCGCGAGCAGCGTATTGTCCTCCGTTCCGGCATGAGCGAGGTGCAGACCGTCAAAACGCTTATGCATGAGATCGCACACGCCGTGCTTCACAACGCGGAACGCTTACAGGAAACCGGGAAAAAGACGCGCGGTCAAAAGGAAGTCGAGGCGGAAAGCGTCGCCTACGTTGTCTGCCGACATTTCGGCATCGATGTGTCCGATTACTCCTTCGGCTATGTTGCGGGCTGGAGCAGGAGTAAGGAGCTGCGAGAACTGCATGAGGCGCTCAACACCATCCGCAAAACTGCCGCGGAGATCATTGATGCAGCTGCGGTACCCACGCGAGAGCATGAGCGAAAGCAAAAAATATATAGCCATTAAGGAGAAGCAAGATGGAACGCATGAAAGAAATCGAGATTTTCGGTATCCCTGCACTTTTTACGGAGAAGCGGATCGACCATGACGCCGTGTATCCTGGAATGTACCGCTACGAATTGGAAACGGTGAACAACGGTCCCAAGCGCGTGTCCGACACGGCATCCGGCACTTTCCTCGGCACGGTGCTCACACCTGTTCCTATCCCAATGGACAACGGGCAGCGTGAGCTTGCACCGGACGACCTGATGCTGGATGCGGAGGCCGGAAGCTGGACACCGCAGGAATTTGAAGAAAAGTACCTGTCTCCGAATGGAGAGAATGGCGGGAGATAGGATGCAAAAAGAAATCGACCTCCTATCCTTTCTCTCTCGTGTGACAGAGAAGAATACCAAGCACTATCGCTCGGACTTCCTTTACGACAGCAGGAAGCTGCAAGAAGCGGCACAAGCCGCTGCACCGGAGGAACGCTGCTTTTTCTGGATGAGCAGGCCAAGCGGAACATGGTGCGTTTTGGAACGCGAAGCATTTATCCGTGGCAGCAGCGCACATAACATCTGGACGCATTATGCGGATGAACCGGAGGGGATCATAGCATACCGTGTGAATGTTATAGGGGAAAAGGGTAGAATCGTGGTCGGGACGGTGCATCCGCTGGACTACCGTGAACAGGTGCGGCGTGTTCTGACTCACGCGATCCCTGCCACATTGGTGACGCTGCGCTATGAAAGCGGTCTTACCGTCACGGTCCCCTTTGCGGACTACCCACGGAATCTTCCAATCATTCGGCCGCAAAACGGAGGCATCCAATCTGTGCGCTTTGAGGTGCAGGATGAGGCGGCATTGGAGGCTGCACTCTCTGTAGAGCGCCAATCGGAACAGAAACGAGTGACAAAAAAGCATTGTTCCCCGACCCGATAATTGATCCCGCAGTCACAGACAGCGCCGCCGATGGCGGTGCTGTCCCAGCAAGTATGTCATTTGGTAGCACAAATGACGCTTGCTGGGGTGTACCCCAGACCCCCGGTACGAAATGAAATCTCACCGTGAGATATGAAAGGACTGATGAGCATACAACATGAATTTTCCCCATGGGGACAAATGGATGAGGTCATATTCGTTCTCCCCGGCATAGACCTTGTTTCAACACCGAGCCATGGCGGAGCGAGAGTGACGCGCGAGGCAGCCATGCTGCTCTCTCCGGAGGCAAGGAAATGCGGGTTCCGCGAGGGCGGCTATTTATGGTTTGAAGAGGACTGCTGTGAGCAAGTGGTGCTGCGTGAGCTGATGGACAAGAAGCTGTGGACGCCGCCTGCGGATCGGATCAAAGACGCCGCTGCATTTGAACGTGCCATTGACCGTGTGCTTCAAGCCTGCCAGCCGGAGTATTGGGCATCGCGTGAGAAACGGCTGGTGCGGAGGCTGGAGAGGCCTACGCGGACAGGCCGTGTCAGGTGAGCGCGGGAATTGCGTCCCACCGTGAGACGCAATTTAGAACAAACTGAAAGGAGCCGCTATGCGAACACGGAACCGTCATATCAGCGTGTGGATGAACGAGCCGGAATACCGGCATTTGAGGGCGCAGGCGGAGCTTGCCGGTATGGGGATCGACCCGTTTATCCGCAGCATTGTTTCCGGCGTCCAACTCCGCCCACGCCCGCCCGACACCTATACCGCCCTACTACGCGAGCTGTCCGCCATCGGCAACAATGTCAACCAGATCGCATATTGGGCGAACGCACAGCAAAGCGCCAGCGAAGCGGATATTCAGGAGGCCGCGGCGCTGGTCCGTCGGGCGTGGCGGCTCGTCAAGGAGACGCTGTGAATGGCTTACGACAAGATCATCCCCATCCGGCGACGGCTGGATCATTGCCTTGCCTATGCCGCGAACGAGCACAAAACCGACCTTGCCGCCGCGCTTCATTACATCGGCAATGAGCGGAAAACCGCGCCGCCCCATGCAGACCTCTTGCGGACCGGCATCAACTGCACGGTGGAGACCGCTTATGCAGAGATGCAGGCGACCAAGCGCCGGTGGGACAAATGCGGCGGCATTCTCGGCTACCACATCATCCATTCCTACGCCCCCGGCGAGGTCACACCGCAGGAGGCACACGCGGCAGGCGTGGAGTTTGCCCGCCGTCTGCTGGGTGAAAGGTACGAGGCCGTGGTCGCCACACATCTTGACCGCGAGCATCTGCACTGTCATATCGTGTTCAATTCCGTCTCTCTGGTGGATGGCAGCAAATACCGCAGCGACTTCAAAAGCTATTTTGGAACGCTGCGCGGCACATCCAACGCGGTCAGCCGCGAGCGCGGCTTATCCGTCATCGAGCCGGAGCACGAGGGCAGGCATTACGCCGAATGGGACGCAGAGAAGCACAGTCGCCCGACCGTGCGCGGTACGGTCCGCGCCGATGTGGACGCCGCGCTTTTGCGGGCACGCAGCTTTTCCGACTTCCTCACCCGTCTCCGCGCACAAGGCTATGAGGTTAGGACCCAAGGCAAATACCTTGCTGTCAAGCCAAGTGGCAGCAGCCGCTATGTGCGCCTAAAAAGTTTAGGCGAGGACTATACCGAGGACGCCATCCGCGCACGGCTCGCCGTTCCCCGTGCCGAGCGGCAGCGCCTACAGCCGGACAAGCCACCGCGCAAGGTGAAGCAGTATCGCGTACACGCGCCGATGCCACCGCGCAAAAGGGTCAAGGGCTTTCACGCGCTCTACCTTTACTATGTTTACCTCCTGCGCGGCAAGACGCCGAAGCGGTCCCGCCCCGTGCCGTTCACGATCCGGCAGGAGGCGGCGAAGCTGCGCCGCTACCAGCGGCAATTCCGATTCCTGCGCGAAAACCGGATCGAGACGGTGCAGGAACTCTCTATGCTCCACGACGCTTTGCAGGCGCAGATCGACGCGCTGACTGAGCGGCGCAAGGGCTTGTACGAATGGAAACGGCGAGGCATGGATGTGACGCAGGAATTATCTGCCGTGAATGAGCGTCTGCGGCAGACGCGGCGCAGCCTGAACCTCTGCCAGAGCATCGAAACGGACATTCCGCGATTGCAGACGCAGACACAGCAGTATCGGGAGCAAAGGGCGAAAAAGGAAGCGGAAAAAAGAAAATACAAACAGCAGGAACGATAACACATTTTGGAAGGAGCATTTCTTATGGATGTTAGTGCAGAGGCTGCCGATCTGGTGGTCAAGGAAGGCTTGCAGGCAACGGAAACGGCGGTCAAGCTGGCGGGGAGCGGCATTAAAAATGTTGCTGCTCTCTTGCTTGCCCTGTCCAAGCAGGATTATAAGGTCATCGGGCAGGCCAGCGCCGCGCGGCTGGCCCGCGACCCAAATCCTCCCGCAGTCGTTCAGATCCGTGCGGAGGACCTCTCGCGCTTCCGGAAGATGGCGGCAAAGCAGTACGGTGTGCTGTATCTGCCGGTCCGCAAGCGCGGGGACGACAGCGGCCTTATTACCATCGTTTCGACGCAGACCTATGCCGCAAATCTCAACTGTATTATGGAAGAGCTGGGCTACCCCGTGCCGGTCAAGGAGGCGGACGAGCCAAAAAAAGCAGTCCCCCTCGCTCCGTCCGAGAAAGCCTCGAACGAGCGAGGGAGTATCTCGACAGCATCGCAGGAGAGGACTACGGATGATGCCAGGTCCTCCGTGCTGGGGAAGCTGGAGGCCATGCGGCAGCTCTCCGCCGAAAGAAACACGGACCGCATGAAGGTCAAAGAACACATTCGATGAAGCAGAAAGGAGAACTACACCATGATAAGTATTCGTGATCTTATTGAGAAAACGACCTCACAGAGCGAGCAGCAGCGGGAAGTCCGCCAGGCTGAACGGACAAACCTCTCACAGATGCGCGACGCCGCATTTGAGGTCGTCACCACAGAGCCGGAACTGTACCAGAAGTATCTGACCTTGCAGGCAGACAACATCCGATGCAGTGCCGGCAACGTCGCGCTGACCCTGATCCAGCTCCCCGACGCCAGCAAGATCGGCTCGATCGACTATTGGCACAGTGTCGGACGCTATGTGCAGGACGAGGCGATGCAGAACGGTGCAAAGGTGTTCGTGCCGCCGCGCAACAAAAATGCCCGCGGCTATTTTATGGGCGTTTATTACGACATCAGCCAAACCACAGGCAGGCCGTTGGAGGGGCAGGCGGTCATTCCCGAGGGAAGCCCGAAGCTCATTGCCGCACTGGAACCGCTGATGCAGGGCGCGCGGGCTGCGCTCAAAGAAGATAACACGCTGGAGCAAAGCGCCTATTACGATCCCAACACCCTGACGATCCTCGTCAACACCGAGCATCCCGCGCATGATGTGTTCGCTGCCCTCGCCGTAGAGAGCGTTCATGCGCGGATGCACAATCAGGGACGGAACACACAGTATAACCGAGAAGCCTACCAGATCGACGCCGAAAGCATCGGCTACATGGTCTGCCGACGCTTTGGCGTGCCGTGCAAGCTGCCCGATGCAAGCGAACTGGCAGCATCCTTTGATGGATGCGACCCCGCAATGCGCGGTACATATCTGGAGGAGCAGCGGCAGACCGCAAAGAGCATCGGAGACAGCATCGACCGCACCATCAATCCCAAGCAGCAGGAGCAGCGCCGCGGTCGTCCAGCATACACGAGATAAGGCGGTGTGTTTCCCTTGCCGGAGAGTACGCCGTCGCCCCGTAAGCGTCAAGGCCGAAAAATGCTTGCGCATTTTCCGCGAGCCGACCAGTCTGCGGACTGGTCGGACCTTGACGCTCACATTTCGCCGCCGTATACGGTGAGCAAGGGGAACACACCACAAAAGCCGTCTTGCGACGGCTTTTTGATTTTATGAGTATTTCTACCATTCGCGTCCCACGATGGGACAAATTTTGAAGGAGGATTTTCCTACATGAGAAAACAGAAAAGCACAGTCACACTCCTTGCGCTCGCGCTTGTGCTGGCGTTTGGAGCGGTCCCCGTTATGGCGGCAGAGGATACCGTGCCGCCCACTATCCCGACCGTCTATCCCATTGAGGTACACAGCAGCGAAAGCGGCGGCGTATACCGGCTGGAAAAGGTCTACTGTCTTGGCACAAAGGACGATCCCGCTGCTATTCCCACACAGAGCTTTGAACGCGAGGGACGGCACTATGAGCTCCTTGACCTGCTCAAAGCGGACCAGACGGAGACGGACACGCAGGAGCACATCGAGATCATTACGCTGGAGAGCAGCACCAAGGACATGAGTGAGATCATCAAGGTAATTGAGCCGGTCATGGAGGTCACTACGGAGGATGGATATACCGGCACGCTGACCGCGGACTACACCACCATTCAGGTCGAAGCCAGCGGCTACAAGAACAGAAGCCGCACGGTGACGGCAGAGCGCACCTATCCCAACCTCTCCGACGCCGATGTGTCGTTAATTCCGAAAACGGTGGAGGAAAATGGCCGCACCCTGACACTTGCCAATGTGAGCTGGCAGGAGGCTGCGACCGATCCGATGGACGGATACGAAGTACCCTTGCGTTATACGGCGGCTGCAAGCTATACCGGAACGGCGAGTTATAAGACCGCCACCGGCTACGCCGTAACGGTGGAATACAAAGGCGATGTTACCAAGACGAGCTGCGACACCGTGCTCTACACTGCTATTTTTACATCCCACGGTGAGACGCATTTTGAGAACAAAACGCCGCTGCTCGCCGCGCTCGGTGTATTGGTGTTCTCCGGCGCGGGCTATGCTGGATACAAAGGCTATCAGCGCTATATTAACAAGAAGAGAGGTTACGCCGCATGAAAAAATACATTCTATCACTTGCCGCCGTCTGCTGTATGCTGACATTTTTTTCCATATCTGCGTCTGCGCTGGAGTATAGCTTCGATGCGCCGGACGCGGGGCTGTTTGGACGGCCTACCTCGGACAATACCATCTATGTCACCACGGACGAGCCTGCCAACACGAACCGCGGCAAGGACGCGGCGTATATCCCGCCTGCCTTTGGAAGCCCGACCAGCTACACGCTGAACGCGGGCGAGCGCCTGACGCCGAACCTTGTGAGCGGTTCGACCACGGGAGCGGTCAGCGGCACAGGCGGCGTGACGATACTGCCTTCGAATGGAGTAGAAATCGGGAGTTGGAGCTATCAGCCCATCGGCTACACCGCCGTGACAAGTGACCTCTACTATAGCGGCGGCTATCTTGCCACGCTAAAAATTCCCACGCTCGGCTTGTCCGTCAAGGTGTATCAGGGGACGGACAGTGACGCGCTCCGCAAGGGCGCTGGGCATTTTGCCAGCACGTCTATTTGGGACGGCAATGTGGCGATTGCAGGTCACAATCGCGGCGTGAACAATCATTTCGGCAAGATACATACGCTCGATATTGGCGACACCATCAAGCTAACGACCAAGCTCGGCACGAGGACTTATGAGGTCTATGCCGTCTATAAGGTGAGCGTGGATGATATGAGCGTGCTGAATGACAGCACGGAGAATATCATCACCCTCGTCACCTGCGTGATGAATCAGCCGGATTACCGCTGGTGCGTGCAGGCTCGTGCGAAAATTTGACGAACTTTTCCGTCTCCTTTAGACTGAAAGCATAACAAAATCAAAGGAGGCAGACACCATGAAACACGCAAATTTTCTCACCGGCCTTGTCGTCGGCGCCCTCGTCTTTGGCGGCACCAGTGCCTATGCCGCGGGCATTCTGGCCGAGTACAGCACCAACCACATTTTTGTGGACGGGCAGGAGGTCCGGATCGAAGCCTACGCCATCCATGACAACAACTACATGAAGCTGCGTGACATCGGAAAGGCCGTCGGCTTCAACGTCTATTGGAACGCCGAGGATGGGAGCGTCCAGATCGAGACAGATAAGCCCTACACCGGCGAAGCCCCGGCAAAAGGTGAAGCTGCCGACGATGCAGACGCCATGAAGCAGGACATCGTGGATCGGACCAATGCCCTACGCAAAGAAAATGGCGTTGCCGCGCTGCGTGTCAACGACAAGCTCATGCAGGCGGCGCAGGTCCGCGCCGATGAAATGGCCGCGCATACGGCCTATTCGCACACAAGGCCGGATGGTCAAAAGTTCAATACCATCACGAATTGTCCCTACATGGCCGAAAATATCCATCGTATTGCGGATTGGACGTTATCCGAACAGACGCTCGCTGAGCAAGCGGTAGCAGACTGGAACGCCTCGACGACACACCATAAAAATATGCTCAATCCGAATCTGTCCGAAATTGGCATCGGATTGGCGAGGGGCGTCAACGATAACGGAAATCCCTGCTGGTACTGCGTGCAGCTTTTCCTCTATGACGGATATTCCATCTCATGGGTAGATACCCCCACAAACAAGTAAATCATCAACTATTATCAGGACAGAGCAGATCGGCAAGGTCTGCTCTGTTTTATTACGCTTCATCGGAAAGGAGAACTCTATGAGATCTATCAAGAAACGCCTGTTGTCATTGCTTCTGACATTGATAACGATTTTAAGCCTGCTGCCGACCTCGGCGCTTGCCGCATCCGGCACAGGCAAAGGCATCACGATCACAAAGGATCAAGCCTATTGGAGCACCCGACTGCTCGCCAACGGAACGCCGTACAGCTATCGTCCGCCGATGGCGGCGGGACGGCTGCTCTACTGCCTCGACAGCGGACTCGGCTACCACAACGCCACGCAGTCATTCTTTGATTCCTATACCTACACTTCGGCTACCAATGCGGATGCCGACACCGTGCTCAAGACCGCCATTGCCAATAGCGGCCTTGGTGAGATGGACGCCGCGACGCTTGCCAATGTCAAGTGGCTCATGACCTACATCAACGACAGCAAGGCATCCAATGTAGGCCAGCTCTTTATGGCGGTCCAAACCTATGTGTGGGACCATCAGAGCTACAAGGGAGAACCTGGCGGAGATGGTGACGCGGGCGGCTATGCCAACGCCGATACCTACGAGATGTATCTGAGCCTCATCGACTGGATGCTCGCGCAGAAAGCGCAGGAGGATGCGGCATTTCAGCGTCAGATCGAGGAATATGCCACACAGGGCAGAGTGGCGGTTATCGTGGAGGACGACAGTGCAAAGTGGGCGGTATTCGCACTTTCGAGCAACCGCAAGAACCAGTCCTTCTTCAACTATTACGGCCCGCGCAAGCTGCGCGTGAGCGAGGCGCCGATACAGGACGAGCCGGCTCCTCCCGCGGGAGATGCGGACATTACCTTGCGAAAGGTGGCTGCCGGAACGACCCGCGGGCTGGACGGTGCAAAATTCAACATCTACCGTGACGGCCAGATCGTCGGCAGCGATGTGACCAAGAACGGCGGCATCATCGAGGTCAAGGATGTCACCAAGGGCTTATGGACGTTCGTGGAGGTGGAGGCCCCGGAGGGCTACGCCCTGACTCCCACTTCCCACAGCGTCTATGTTGACACGACCGATGGAGACAAGCAGTACACCGTGACTGCCGAGAACTACGCGCTGCCTGATATGAAAATCATCAAGCGCGACGCCATGAGCGGCAAGCCTATCGCTGGTACGGTGTTCTCGGTAAAGTCAGTCACAGGCAGTTTCTCCACGTCCGTCACGACCGGGACGGACGGCTCCGCAACGCTCTCGGCCATTCCTGCCGGTGTCTATGTGGTGCGGGAAGAATCCGTTCCTGAGCCGTACATCGTGAGCAATACGGAGCAGACCGTGGCACTGCGCCCCGGCCAGACGAGGGAAGTCACTTTTGTGGACTACGAAAAGCCGGGCCTTGAGATCATCAAGAAGAACATTGCCAATGGGGAACCCATTGAGGGCGTGACCTACCGCATCGAGCAGATCGACGGCAGCTACTCCACCACGGCCACCACCGACAGTCACGGACGTATCTTCCTCGATTCTATCCCCGTTGGCACCTATCGGGTGACGGAGGCCAATGTTCCCAGCTATGTCATTCTCTGCCCCATCCCGCAGGAAGTAGCGCTCAAGGCAGGTGAAACCTCCACCGTTACTTTCTTCAATGCACTCAAGCCGACGCTGGAGATCCGCAAGGTAGACAGTGTGACCGGCGATCCTGTCAAGGGAGCCAAGTTCCAGATCTGGTATGGTAGCAACCATACCGACACCGGCGAGCTCAATGACCTCGGCACTTACTTTCCTGACGCAAGCGGAAAAATCATTCTTTCTGAGATCAAGGATGGCTGGTACAAAGTAACTGAATTGGAACCGGCGTCCGGGTACGCCATCAAGGAGCCTGCCACGCAGGAGTGCTTCATCGCCGGTGGCGAGAGCAATGTCCTGACCTTTGAAAATACGCCTCTTTCCGCCATCATTATCCGCAAGGTGGATAGTGAGAGCGGCCAGCCGCTGGAGGGCGCATGGTTCCGCATTCGCTACCTCGGCGGCACCTCCAGTACGGGCGGCACGGTGGTTGGTGAATACCGCACATCGAGCAACGGCACCATCGTCGTGACCGGACTCAAGGCAGGCACCTACATTTGTGAGGAGATCTCGGCGCCGGATGGGTACATTATCACCGATGCCGCGGAAACCGTTTATCTCTCTGGTAAGGATCAGGATGTTATCACCGTGACCTTCGGAAACGATAAGATGGGCTCGCTGCTTATCGTCAAAAAGGATGCTGTAACCGGTGATCCCATCTCCGATGTAGAGTTTCTTATCACGGATTCGGATGGCAGCGTGATCGGCAACGCCAACGGCAAATATGTGACGGATAGTGCTGGCACCATCCGCATTGATGGCCTGACCCCCGGCATGACGGTCATCGCCCGTGAGGTGCGGGCAAAAGACGGCTACATCCTGGACGATACGCCGCAGAGCATCAAAATCAAGCGCAATGCCGTCATGACGCTGGAGTTCCGCAATCAGCCCAAGGGCGGCGTACTCGTCAAAAAGGTGGATGCTATGACAAACGCTCCCATCTCTGATGTTGAGTTCCTTGTTACGGATTCGGACGGCAATTTCATCGGCAACGCCAACGGTAAGTTCGTCACTGATAGCGCTGGCACTTTTACCATTACCGACGTTGCCCCCGGCACGACGCTCATCATCAAGGAGACCCGCGCCAAGGATGGCTATATCCTTGACGATACCCCGCAGACGGTCAAGGTCAAGTCCAACGAGGTCGTGACGGTGGAATTTCGTAATCAGCCCAAGGGCAACCTCATTGTAGTCAAGCAGGATTCTGTGACAAAGGCACCGCTGGAGGGCGTTCGGTTTAAGATCGTCTATGCCAATGGCTCCTATGTGGATGCCGATAGCGGCACGCTTTCCTCCACCGGCCTGTACTGGACGGACAAGGACGGCAAGATCGCCCTCTCCGGTATTTCCGGCACGGTGGTAGTCACAGAAGTTGAGACGATCCCGGGCTATACCATCGACGAGAACAGCCGCACACAGACCGTCGTGGTTGATCCCAACGATACGCAGACCTTGTATTTTTATAACACTCCCGCAGGCGGCTTGCAGATCATCAAAAGTGATGAGAGCAGCGGCAAGCGTATCTCTGGCGTCAGGTTTGAAGTCCGTAAGGTAAACGGCGAGATCGTCGGCACCTACACAACGGACAGCGATGGCGTTATCTATCTCCCTGAGATTGAAAGCGGCTGGTACACCGTGACAGAGCTGAAGGCTGCGCCTGACTATCTGCTGGATACCGCATCACACCGCATCGAAGTCAAGGACGGCCAGACCGCCACGCTGGAAATTACCAACCATAAATCATCGAGGATCTTACTGCACAAGGTAGACAAGGATACCGGCAAGGGTATTTATGGCGCTGTGTTTCTGCTGTATGACAGTAATCATAATCCCATCGGAGAATATGTGACCGATCAGGACGGCTACATTTACGCCGACGACGAACTGGCTGATGGCCGCTACTATCTCCGTGAGATCAAAGCGGCGGACGGTTATGTGCTCGACCCTGAGCTGAAAACGATCTATCTCCGCTACGACTCCACGACAGAAATTGAATGGACCAACACGCCGATACGCGGTCAAATTCAGATCGTCAAGAAGTCAGCCGACTACAATTTCACCAACGGCTTGCCCGCCGGTTCGCTGTTGGAGGGCGCGGTGTTTGAGATCTACGACAAGGCGGGCAATGTGGTGGATACCATTCGGACAGACCGCAACGGCAGGGCCACCTCCAAGCTGCTCCCGCTCTCGCGCTATACCATCCGCGAGGTGCGTTCTCCGGCGTTCTACTCTGCCAACCCGACCGCAATGACCGCCTATCTTGAGCACGAGGGGCAGATCGTGACCTTTGAGGTGACGAACGCCAGCGTGGACACCGGCGTAGCCATCAAGAAAACCGGCCCGTCCGAGGTCATGCCGAATCAGCCAATCCGTTACATGTTCTTGCAGATCGGCAATAACTCCAACGTGGCGCTTGATTCTTTCTGCTGGCGCGACACGCTGCCTGCACAGGTCACGGTGAACAGGCTCGTCACTGGCACCTACAATCAAGCGCAGAACTATAAGATCGTCTACAAGGTCAACGGTGCCGGAGCGTATCGCACATTGGCAGATAATCTCTCCACCACGAAAAACTATGTGTTGGATATGCGTCCTGCTGTGATTGGCCTTGCCGCCAATGAGCGCGTGACCGAGATCATGTTCGTGTTCGGCACCGTTCCGGCAGGCTTTGCACAGGTCGAAACGCCCGTGCTCTATGGAACGGTCTGTGGCGGTCTGTCCAACGGTACGAACCTTGTGAACAGCGCGGACGCCGGCGGTCTTTACAACGGCCAATGGGTGCAGGCGGTGTCTCGCTGGCTCACCACGGTGTACGCCAAGATGACGATGACGCTGCCCAAAACCGGATACTAATATCCCAAGCATCGAAATGTGTCCCACCGTGGGACACATTTCGACATTTTCAGAGGAGGCGACCATCATCAAACCGAAACAGACTGACTTTCGCAGCGCTGCCCTGATGTGGGCAGCGCTGTCCGCTGCGGTGGTATGGCTGGCGGCGATAGCTGCTTATGCCTACGAGGACGGCATGAACCTCTTTCAATGGACGGGACGTTTCAGTCAAGTGCTGGAGCGCCCCTTTTCCATTGGCTGGATGCCCCACACGCTGAAATTCATCGCCTGTGCGCTGCTGCTCTATGCCGCTGCTATCGCACTCTACTACGGGGAACGGGAACATAAGCGCCCCGGCGAGGAACACGGCGGCGCAAAATGGGGCAGCGCAGGCATCCTCGACCGTAAATACCGAGACCGCAAGCATCCCGATAGCAATGTGATCCTCACCAAGCACGTCCAAATGGGACTGGATGGGCGCGTGCATCAGCGGAATTTGTTGCAGATCGTGGTCGGCGGCAGCGGTGCGGGCAAGAGCCGCGGCGTCATTGCACCGAACATTATGCTTGCTAACACGTCCTACATAGCCACAGATCCAAAGGGGGAAATTTTGCGTGCCACCGCGCCGCTGCTTCTGAAGCGCGGCTACATCGTCCGCGTTTTTGACCTCATTGATCCCGCACACTCGGATGCATACAACCCGTTCAATTACATCCGAAAGGATGCGGATGTGTTCCGGCTGGTGGATAACTTCATCAAGAACACCACGCCAAAGAACGCTACGCAATCCGACCCATTTGGGGAGAAAAGTGAAACGGCGCTGGACTGCGCGCTCATGCTCTATCTTCTGCACGAGGCTCCTGCCGAAGAACAGACAATGGATATGGTGCTCACCATGCTCGACTACGCTGACGTGCATGACGACGATGAGGAGTACCAATCGCCGCTCGACCTGCTTTTCGAGGCGCTGCGGGAGGAAGATCCGAATCATATCGCTGTGAGGCAGTATTCCATTTTTAAGGAGGCTCCCGGCAAGACGGCTATGAGCATCCTCGTGAGCGCCGCCGTTCGACTCTCTGCCTTTACCTTGCCGGAGGTCCAGCGCATCACCAGCCACGACACACTGGAGCTGGGACAGCTCGGCGAGCGTAAACAGGCGATCTTCTGCGTCATTCCCGACAGCAACGATACCTCGCTCAACTTTCTCGTCGGTATGCTCTACACGCAGGCGTTTCAGGAGCTTTATTACCGCGCGGACAAGGTGCATGGCGGACGATTGCCGGTCCCAGTCCGCTTGCTGTTCGATGAGTTTGCCAATGTTGCGCTGCCGGACGGCTATGAACGCTTGCAGGCGACTATGCGGAGTCGCAACCTCATGGCGGCCATTATTTTGCAAAATATTTCTCAGCTCAAAGCCTTATTCAAGGATAGCTGGGAGGGCATCATCGGTAACGCGGATGCCTTTCTCTATTTGGGTGGGAACGAACAGAGTACGCACAAGTATGTATCGGAGCTGCTGGGGAAAGAGACGATCCAGGTGCAGAGCGTCAGCCAGAGCAAGGGACGCAGCGGCTCATACAGCAAGAGTACGCAGCTCATAGGCCGCGAGCTGATGACGCCGGACGAGGTGCGGATGCTGGATAACCGGCTCGCCATTCTCCTTGTGCGCGGCGAAAAGCCGGTCATTGACGAGAAGTACGAGCTGATGCGCCACCCGAACATCCACGAGACGGAATATGGCGGCGCCGCACCATACGTTCATCATGCAGCCTGCATCTACGCCGTGGACGATCTGCCCTTTACCTTTGAGACCCTGAATGAAATTGAAGTTTTAGAATTGGAGGAATCCCTATGAAAAAGGAAATGAATCTCAAAAGAAAGCGGCGCTTTTTCGCGGCGCTGATCCTTTGCCTTACCCTTTGCACCGTTCCTGCGCTGGCCGCAGACGATCCCCTCACCATTGTCAATAATCTGTCCGATTTTATCTTTTCCTGCATTAAGGCCGTCGGCGTCATCATCCTTGGCTGGGGCATCGTGCAGGTCGGCATGAGCGTGCAGAGTCACGATGCCAGCCAGCGCTCGCAGGGCTTTCTCTGTCTGCTCGGCGGGCTGCTGATCGCCTTTGCCAAGGAAATTCTGTCGGCGATCGGTGTGGTATGAGAAAGAAAAACCGTATTCTGAGCTGTGAGACGGTCACGCGCGGCTACATGATCTATGTGCAGACGCCGAATGACCAGCTCCACCACCGTCTGTATTCCGGTTATTCAAAGCGGCAGGCGCTTTCTATGGCGCGGCATACGGACTTTGACCGTGAGGCGGGCTTGCTTTTCGGACAACCCTGCAAAACAGTAAAAGAGCGATAAAAGAAAACGCAGGAAATGCGTCCCACCGTGGGACGCATTTCCTGTCGAAGCATGGAGGTGATTTTCTATCAGCGATAACTGGATCATACGAACACTGGAAAATGCGCTGGATGGCTGGAACGGCAGACTTGCCGAGATTTGGACGCTGCTGACGACCTCGCCGGAGGGCTTCAAGGGCGGCGACATCTGGGCGCTGATCGTCCAGATCAATACCGCGCTGCAAGGTGTCGGGTACGGACTGCTCGTGCTGTTCTTTGCGATGGGCATCTTTCAATCTGCCGCGTCGTTCCGTGAGATGCAGCGGCCCGAATTTGCCCTGCGGCATTTTGTGCGCTTCCTGTGTGCAAAGGTCGCCGTAGGACATGGTATGGAGCTGATGCTGGCTGTATTCAACATCTGCGGCGGCATCATTGGTACGGTCGTGGGCGGTATGGGCGGCGCGGTATCGGAGGTGTCTGCACTGCCGGGCGAGATCGTAACGGCGATAGAGGATGTGACGATTTTGCAATCCATCCCACTGTGGCTTGTTTCCGTATTGGGAAGTCTGATTATTACCGTTTTGTCCTTTATTTTGATCCTGACTGTCTATGGGCGCTTTTTCCGGCTCTATCTTTATACGGCCCTTGCGCCGATCCCGCTGGCTGCCTTTGCCGGCGAGGGAACGAGCGCCGCGGGCAAGGCATTTTTGAAGTCCTATACCGGCGTGTGCATGGAGGGCGCGGTGATCGTGCTTTCCTGCCTGATCTACTCCGCCTTCCTCTCCAGCAGCACACCGGCGGCAGATACAACACTTCCGGCCGTAACAATGGTGTGGCAATATGTTGGGCAGCTCGTATTCAATATGTTGATCCTTACAGGGCTTGTCAAGGGCGCGGACCGGATCGTGAAGGAGATGCTGGGGCTGTGAAAAAATACAATGTCATATATGCTGATCCACCGTGGCGCTATAAGGTATGGTCGGGCGGCGGCGCAGCAGACAAGCATTATCCTACCATGAGCATAGAAGATATTGCAGCCTTACCAGCGGATGAGTTGGCCGCAAAGGATTGCGCGCTCTTTTTATGGATCACATTTCCTCTGCTCTTTGAAGCGTGGAATGTCATGCGAGCATGGGGCTTTGACTTTAAGACCGTTGCTTTCGTATGGGTCAAGCTCAATCGCATGTCCAACTCGCTTTTCTGGGGCATGGGGCATTGGACAAGAGCCAATGCGGAAATATGTCTGCTTGCCACAAAAGGCAGTCCAAAACGGCAGGCAAAGAACATCCACCAAATCGTCATTTCCCATGTGGAAGAGCACAGCAAAAAGCCGGACGAGGTGCGGCGGCGCATCGAAGCTCTCATGGGCGATGTGCCGCGTGTGGAGCTGTTTGCCCGCCAGTCCTCAACCGGCTGGGATGTATGGGGGAACGAAGTACAAAGCGATATATCCCTTTGAGGCTATGACGGCAAAGAAGAGAGGGGCGGTCAACCGTCTCTCTCTTCTTCGTGATATAGCGGCGTTGCCCGTTCCAAAAGGCGCTTTCGGTACCATCGCTCCGTGCGTACCGCATCCACGATGCGGTACGTCCAGACCGCCAGCGCGAACAACGCGCCGCCGATCAGGAGCACGAGGTATACCGCTTTGTGCTCTGCGGCCCATTGCTGCCCCATGAGATAGGGGAGCGAAAGGCCAAGCACAAATGGCAGAAGCCGTACTTTCCATAAGAGCTTCAGCACGAGCGGGAGTGAAACGAGGATCAGGAACGCAGTCAAAAGCTGCTGTGGGATCGTCATAGCTGTCAAGCCTCCTTGCAATTTTTTCTACTATTATTATCTCATGCCTGCAAAAACCTGTCAAAAAATCGGAGGATTATCACCATGGAAGTCAAGATACCAAAAGAGATACGCAGCCACAGGGAAAGCATCTTCTTTGGCCTGTCGCTGCGCCAATTTATCTGTTCACTCGGCGCGGTCATGGTCGCTGTCATTGTCTACCTTGCCCTGACGCCTGTTGTCGGCAAGGAGATGGCCGGCTGGGTATGTATCCTTGCGGCAGCCCCTATTGCCGTTGCAGGCTTTTTTCGCTACAACGGCATGACCTTTGGAGAATTTGTGTGCGCCTTTGTCAAGTCACAAATTCTCTGTGCGCGCGGGCGCGGCTTTGTCTCGGAGAATTTCTACTATACCGCATTGGGTCGAAAGGAGCGTGACGATTTTGATTAAAACGCTTGCCGCTGCCGAGCGCAGCGAGAAAGTCAAGTTTTCCATTCCGCGCAGCGTGCAGCAGTCGATCCCCATTCACCACATCTACGAGGGCGGTGTGTGGCAGGTCGGCACACGGCACAGCAAGTCGTGGCGCTTTGCCGATGTCAACTATGCTGCCGCGTCGGACGAGGATCGGGAGAGCATTTTTCGCTCCTATCAAAGTGTATTGAACGCCCTGCCGACCGACGCCGCGGCGAAGATCACCATTTTCAACCGCCGCATGAACCACGCGGATTTTGAGCGCACGGTGCTGATGAAGCCGCACGGCGACGCGCTGGACCGTTACCGCACAGAGTATAACAGGATACTTACGGATCAGGTCGGCGCAGGGAATAATCTTGTGCAGGAAAAGTATGTTACCATCTCCATCCCGCAGCGCAAGATCGAGGAGAGCCGCGCCTACTTCCGGCGCGTGGATGCAAACCTCACACAGAGCTTTGGTCGGCTGGACTCGGGCGCGTGGGAGATCTCCATGCAGGAGCGCCTACGGCTGCTGCATGACTTCTTTCGCCCCGGCGAGGAGGAGTTATTTTCGTATGAACAGGCGTCTGTACTCCGGCGCGGCATGGATTTCCGCGACCTGATCTGCCCGGATGGGCTGCGTTTCCGCGACAGCTATTTTGAGATGGGGGACAAGTTCGGCCGCGTCCTGTTCCTCAAGGATTTCGGCAGCTATCTCCGCGACGATATGATCGCGGACCTCTCCGCCATTTCGCGCAGCCTTGTCCTCTCCATCGACATTCTGCCGATCCCCACGGACGAGGCGGTACGCGAGGTACAGAGCCGTATCCTCGGCATCGAGACGGACATTACGCGCTGGCAACAGCGGCAAAACGATAAAAACAACTTTTCCGCGTCTGTCCCCTATGAGTTGGAGCAGCTGCGCGCAGAGGCCAAGGAGTATTTGGACGATCTCACCGTGCGCGACCAGCGCATGATGTTCGCCGTCGTGACGCTCGTTCATATTGCCGATACGCTCGAACAGCTCAACGCCGACACGGAGACGCTGCGCACGATTGGGCGGGAGCACTCCTGCCATTTTGCCACGCTTTACTACCAGCAGGAGGACGGCCTGAATACCGTCCTGCCTTACGGTCTGCGCCGGATCAAGGCGCTGCGGACGCTGACGACCGAGAGTACGGCGGTCCTCATGCCGTTTCGCGCGCAGGAGATTCAGGACGCAGGCGGCATCTGCTATGGCGTCAACGCCGTCAGCAAAAACCTGCTCATTTGCAACCGCAAGCGGCTGATCTCGCCCCACGCTTTTTATCTCGGCGTATCGGGCAGCGGCAAATCGGTCGGCATGAAGAATACCGTTGCCAGCATCGCGCTCTCGACCCACGACGATATTATCATCATCGACGCCGAGCGGGAGTATGGCGATCTTGTCCGTGCGCTGGGCGGTGAGATCATCGAAATTTCCCCGAGCAGCCCGCATCACATCAATCCGCTGGAGCTGGGCGAGGGCTACGATGCCGACGAGAATCCCATCGCGGTCAAGGCGGAAGTCATCACCAGCATTTTAGAACAGCAGATGGGTGCAGGAACACTCACGGGTTCGCATAAGTCCATCATTGACCGCTGCACAGCCAATGTTTACCGTCCCTATCTTAAAAGCCGCGGCAAGCGGCCTGCACCGCTCCTGACGGACTGGCGCAATGAGGTCATGCGGCAGGTCGATCCCGAAGCACGGGAGATCGCACTGGCGGCCGAGCTGATCACAGAGGGTAGTCTGAATGTATTTGCACACGCCGGCAATGTCAACATGGACAGCCGCATCATCGCTCTCGACCTCTATGAGATGGGCGAGCAGCTGCGTCCCACGGCGCTTGTCGTGACGCTGGAGGCGATTCAGAACCGCGTCGCCGCCAACCGCAAGCGCGGTAAATTCACATGGGTATTTATTGACGAGTGCTATCTCTATTTCAAGTACAAATACTCTGCCGATGTGCTGTACCGCGCGTGGAAGCGCTGGCGCAAATACGGTGCGCCGCTGACCGCCGCGACGCAGAATGTGGAAGAGTGCCTGAAATCGGAGACGGCGCGGCTCATGCTGGCAAACAGTGAATTTCTGCTGCTTTTCAATCAGGCGGCGACAGACCGCGCGGAGCTGGGGAAGCTGCTGCGCCTGTCGGATACGCAGATGGGCTATGTGACCAATGTGGAAGCCGGTCATGGCCTTTTGCGGATGGGCGGCGCGCTCGTTCCGTTCGTCAATACGATCCCCAAGGACACGGAGCTGTACCGCCTGATGACAACGACGCCGAATGAAAAGTTTTGAATCATGAATAGAAATATGACGAAATGTGTCCCACGGTGGGACACATTTTTTGGACGAGAGGAGGCTGATTTTTGCTTACGTTAGGAAGCCTTTTTGACGGGATCGGAGTATTCCCCTATGCCGCCGAGCGCAACGGCATTTTGCCGGTTTGGGCGAGCGAGATCGAGAAATATCCTATCTCCATCACTATGCGGCATTTCCCCAATATGCTGCATTTAGGCGACATTACGAAGCTGGACGGCGGGAAGATACCCGCCGTCCATGTGCTGACCTTTGGCTCCCCGTGCCAAAATCTTTCACTCTGCGGCACACGCACAGGGCTTGCCGGAGAGAAGTCAAGCCTGTTTTTTCAGGCAATTCGGATCATACACGAAATGAGGGATGCAAGTGGAGGTAAGCTTCCAGTTATCTGTCTTTGGGAAAACGTCATGGGAGCGTTTACATCAAATGACGGGATGGATTTTAGAGCCGTGCTCGGAGCGTTCGAGGACACCGAGATTTCAATGCCTGCTTCTGGAAGCTGGGCAGGTGCCGGAATGGTGCGAGGGCGATGTCCTGATCTCGCCTGGCGGCTTATGGATGCCCGCTATTGGGCAGGCCCCGGACGATTGGCGCGGCGGCAGCGAATTTTCCTCGTGGCCGATTTTGGAGGGCGGCGTGCTCACCAAATACTGTTTAAGCCCCGCGCAATGCTCACACTTCCTCGCCCTTGCACAGCGGGCGGGCTGCCCGCCGCCGAAAGAGATCGAGGCTCTGTTATTGAAGCAGGGGGGCGTGTACCCATCCTCCAGCCCTTTCAACTCTACCGGATGCGGGGAGCAGCCAAACATGGGCAGCACACGCAGTTCCGCGGCAGCTTTGGACGGGCAGCAGACCCTTTTCCCACTCTATTAGCCAGTGGCGTCACGCCCTTTGCCTTCTGGTACGCGGATGATCCGGCGGGCGGCTGCATCCGTTTCCCAACAGAAATTGAGAGCGAACGGCTCATGGGTCTGCCGGACAACTGGACAAAGTACGGTGAAAACGGTGAGCTGATCCCGTCGATGCACCGTTATCGGGCGCTCGGCAATTCGGTCGCGCTGCCATGTGCCGATTACATCATGGCGGGCATCGCCGCCGCGCTGCGGGAATAGGCTTCAAAGAAATAAATCTCACCGCGAGACGCATTTTCACACTCAAAAAGGAGACCTGTCATGTCAGATATACACAAGCGGGATTACGGGCGTGAGCTGGAAAAAAAGAAAAGCAGGCGTACACAAAAGCACCGTGCATCACAGCGCCGGCTTACCGCCAAATTTAAGAAAGAGCTGGCCGGAAAGAAACGGCAAGAGCAGACCGCGGAGAGCCGTGCCGCAGAGCAGGCCGAACAGAGCGCCGAGCTTTTAACGCAAGAGGGCGCAACGCGGCTCGCCAGCGGAGCAACCACTCTTCTATTGCACGGAAAGAAAAATCAAATCGGAAACGAACAAGAGTTCTCTGATAATAACCCATCTATCCATCCATCGAATCAAGCGACCACGGCACCGGACGAAACGGTGCCGTGGAACGCAAAAAAGCCTGCCGACGCATGGCGGCAGCAGGCAAAGGAGGAGATGAGCAAAAAAATACAGGCAGAGTACAGCGGCAGCGGACTTGTTTCTACGGGAAATGGACAAAGGGCAGAATATCGTGCGAGGTCAAGATCCGCTCGCGCATCAGCCAAGCCCGCATCATCGCAAAGCAGCCGACAAGCAGCAGCGTCCGAGCGTGGCCGCCGTCTTGCCATGCAGCGCAAACGGCAGGAGCGCGCAACAACATTGATTCAACGAACCGGTGCAAAAATTCTTGACTGGCTGCGGCACGGTGCGGCTGTGACGACAGCAGGCGCAAAGGCTTTGACCTTGCACTTGCTCACAGTGGGCGGCGCCGTGACTGCGTTCGTGCTCTTTGGCGGGATCGTCCTCGTCGCGGCGCTTATGGCATCGCCGTTCGGCATTCTCTTCGCCAACGAGCCGTCTCCAGATACGATCCCGCTCAATGCTACTGTTGCAGAGGTCAGCAAAGAGATTTGCTCTACTTTGGCGGAGCTGCAAGATGGCGATTATGACAGCATTGACCTGACCGGCGCACTCCCAGGCTGGCGGGAGGTCATAGCGGTTTTTGCCGTGAGGACCGCAGGCGCAGAAAACGGAGTAGATGTTGCTACAATGGATGCTGACCGTGTAGACAGGCTCAAGACCGTCTTTTGGGATATGACTGAGATCACATCCGAGGTCGATACGATCCACCATGACGGCGGTGAGGATGGTGAGGACTGGACGGAGCGCATTTTGCACCTTGCCGTCGAAGCAAAATCAGCGGAAGAAATGAGTATAGCCTATCGCTTCACAGCGTATCAGAAAAAGGCTCTTGCCGAGCTGCTGGATGATCCTGCGCTCCTTGATGCACTGCTCCATGACCTCGACAGCCTGCAATACGACGCCGCCATGCTGCGACGCGCCCTGCCAAGAAATCTATCCAAAGAACGCCGCACCGTGGTGGAACGGGCGTTGTCGCTCGCCGGAAAGGTCAACTACTTCTGGGGCGGCAAAAGCCTTGTGTTCGGCTGGGACGACCGCTGGGGGCAACTTGCCAAGGTCACAGCGGACGGCAGCTCTACCACCGGCACCTACCGACCATACGGTTTAGACTGTTCTGGCATGGTAGACTGGGCTTTTTACAACGCAACAGACGGCAGCTATGTTATCGGCCACGGCGGCGGTGCGGCTATGCAGCATAGCTACTGTACGCCAGTCCGCTGGGAGGACGCACAGATCGGCGACCTCGCCTTTTATCCGGATGATGAACACGTCGGCATTGTGGCAGGCTGGGACAGGGACGGCAGCATTCAGATCGTGCATTGCGCCAGCAGCTATAACAACGTAGTTATTACCGGAAAGGAAGGCTTTGTTGTGGTCGGTCGTCCCGTATACTACACAAATGATTGAGGGCTTTCACATACGCTGTGAAAGCCCTCAACGACCCTATGATACAGCAATTATGCAGAGGCGTCAACCCAATCTTGCGTGTCTGCACCATATTTCATTGCAATAGACATATTTCTGAAAGAAAAGTTGTTTGTTTCTTGCATTGATTTCTTTGCTTTCTTATGCTATCTTATAGATATAGAAAGGGTGAGTCCAATGAACAGCTAACCCCATCAACTCAGGAAAGCGAGGTTAAATTGATGTTAGATACCAAGAACCAAGGATGAGCCTTGACTGCTTCGTTTGGTAGTCAAGGCTCATCTTTTTTTGCTGTTACAGGCCCCAAAAGGGGGCTTTTTTATTTGGCTCGGCAAACTGGAAGTTGATGAGCCAACAGACTATTATTTTTCGTTGACTTTAAGTTCAAGGATATCCGGACGTGCATAATGTCCAATCGCATCATGCTCCATCTTACAGGCGGCAGGCAGGCTCATATCGAGCTCTGCATAGATGATGGTTTCTTCATCCCAAACCGGCTTTGTCAAATAATGACCATACGGATCAATGATGCAGCTTCCGCCTCTGCACACAAATTCCGGAAGTTCCGATACGATATTGCGCTCACACAAGTCAGAAGGATATGAACTGCGTCTGATAATCATATCAGCATTTACAAAGAAACATTTCCCCTCGATTGCAATGTGCTGAATGGTGGCTTGCCATTCCGGATTGTCATTGGTGTTTGGCGAAATATAAATGGTGATTCCCTTTTGATAGAGCGCTACCCGAGCAAGCGGCATATAGCTTTCCCAACAGATCATACTGCCGATTGGCCCCCACGGCGTTTCGGTAACAGGGAAATAATCCTTATTCGCATCTCCCCATACAACACGCTCAGAGCCTGTCGGCTTCAATTTTCTGTGTACCTTATATGACCCATTCGGTTCAAAAATGACGTTGCTGTTGTAGAGCGTTCCGCTAACAGCGTCTCGCTCGGAAAATCCGAGACTGATATATGCCTCAGCTTTTCTGGCTGCCTCTGCGAGTCGTTGAAATTCTGTCTCTCCGGCAACAACGGAGGCATCGTAGTATCGTTTCCAGTCTTTTCGACCCTCCTCGCTTCGTTTTCCCATGCTAAAACCGAAATTCATCCCAACAGGGTATCCCGGAATAAACAGTTCTGGGAAAACAATCAAATTCGGTTTTTGGCTTGCAGCTTCACGAATATATTGAAGTGCCTTTTTCAGCGATGCACTTTTATCAAACATTACAGGTTCTGCCTGCACCAATGCGATCTTACAATTGGTTTTGATGTCCTTCATAATGACAGTCTCGCTCCTTCGCATATTCTGATTTATCTTTTCCTCGGCTTCGCCGCGGTCAGGTCGTAGCTCAAATCCAGCAGCATCTTGAGCTTTTCGTCCGGCACGCTGCCGTCTAAGGCGACCGTGATCCAATTCGCCTTACTCATGTGATACGCAGGAAAGATACCGGCATCGCCCCGCAGCGAGCCGACCAAGATAGGATCGCACTTGAGGTTGACGACATCTATCATGTCTGTGCTCGGCAAGCCGAGCTTGCTTTTCGGTATGTCCATTACCAAGGCAAACCACTTTCGGGTATTGCTGTGACGGAACACCTCAAAGCGGGAATGGTTGAGCCACGGACGATCCGGCTCTGCGCTGTAGTTGCTCAATACGAATTGTCTCAGCTCTTCCCGATCCATCGAATCACACTCCGCAAAACATATTCTCACATCATCATTATAGCACAAGCTCTGACTTCCTGTATACCCACATTCTGCCTACTATCAAGGGCGGGGACGCTGTCCCCGCCCTGCTTTTTTCATATTGGCCTAAAACAATAACGGCCACCGGCGCAAGTGCCGACAGCCGTTATTTGAACGATACAACATCGTCCGGCGTGCAGCCGATGATCCTGCACAGCTTCTCCAGTGTAATCATCGTGATGTTCCTGTTTTTCTTGAGAGAATCCAGCGTATGGTTATCAATGCCGCTCTGCAAAAGCTGATACTGCGTCACATTATTTCGCTCCATGGTCTCCCACAATGGTCCGTAATCGACTATCGCCATCACCACATTTCCTGCCAAATAATAAAATTATATGTGGTATTTTGAGAAAATCATATTGTGAATACGCCCACAATATGGCAAAGTGAAAATTGAACCGTCATGGGCGCAGACACAAATCGTCGAAAAATGCGTCCCACCGTGGGACGCATTTGGGAGCTTACTTTGATTTCAAGATCCGATCCGAGAATACAGAGGCATTGATAAGATCGGCAGGATCGACCTCCAACGCATCGGCAATATCAAAGAATACATCGAGAGAGAACCCGTGGGCCATGTTCGGCGCTTCGATCGTGCTGATAAGGGAGCGGCTGACGCCGGCTCTTTCCGCCAACTTCTCCTGAGATAAGCCACGCATTTTTCGAAGCGCCGCGATAGCGATCCCAAGCTGTACGAAACGGTCACGATTTTTGAAGGAAACTTCTTTGCTCATACGGTGTCCTGCCTTTCCGATGATAAGCAATTATACCGTTTCCTATTATTTCTTTCTGTACTCAATAGAAAGCTATTGATTTAATTAGTAAGCAATATTATATTAAAAGAAAGCACATGATGGAATTGGTGGAGGATACAAATAGAGAGAAGGAACCGTTATGAAGAACTATCGTTGTGCGATTTTCGGCCAGAACACGATCTGCTTCAAATGGGGCTTCGATGAAGATGACGAATATTGCATTGCCATGAAACAGGAGCTTTTGCAGAAAATCATGGAGCTGCGGCAGCAGGATGCAACACAGTTCTATACGGCCTGTGACCACGGCATCGGTCTTTATGCCGCCGAGCAGATCAATGTCCTGATGGAGCGGGATCGCGACATGAAGCTCTTCTGCACCGCGCCGCATGAGGAGCAATCCACCAAATGGGCGCCGTATCTGCGGGAGCGGTATTTTAAGATGCTGGAGAACTGCACGCGCACGGAATATGCCGTCCCATTTCCGCAGACCGGTGCACAGCTGTTGGCCTACAAGCGGATCATCGACCTTGCGGACATGATGCTGACGGTCTTTGACACGGAAGCTCTGCCGACAGGCCGCACCGAGGATCACGCGCTCTTCTATGCCATAAATCAGCATAAGCCCGTTTTCAACCTTGATCCCTATGCCCTGACGATGACCAGGATCGACGAATTGGGCCTATAAAAATAGATCCCACCGTGGGACGTAAAACCGCATAGCCTATCTCCTGCAAGGTAAAATAAGCACAAATCATTTGCAGGAGGTAGATTATGAACGAGCGGAAAATCACAGTGGCCATGGTCGAGGCTTACGACCGCAAGCTGAAGGAGGACGAGCACGCTGCGGCGACGCGGGAGAAATACCTGCGCAGTGTCCGCGCCTTTGCCGTATGGCTGGACGGCGCGGCAGTCACAAAAGAAGCCGTGACCGAATGGAAGGCACATCTGGCCGAGCGGCGGCAGGCCCCATCCACCGTCAACACCGCGCTTGCCGCGCTGAACGGCTTGTTCCGCTTCCTCGGCTGGGAGGATTGCCGCGCGAGGTTCCTCAAGGTCCAGCGCCGCATTTTTCGCGCTCCCGAGCGCGAGCTGACGCGCGCGGAGTATGACCGTCTGCTCGCCGCCGCGGAGAGCATCGACGATGCCCGTCTTGCGCTGCTGATGGAGAGCATCTGTGCGACCGGCATCCGCGTGGGCGAGGTCAAATACCTTACCGTCGAGGCCGCCAGTCAAGGCCGTGCCGAGGTTTCGTTGAAAGGGAAAATTCGGACGATCCTGCTGCCCGCGAAGCTCTGCCGCAAGCTGCTGAAATATGCCAGGAAGCAAAAAATCGCCCACGGCGAGATCTTTCTCACCACGGGCGGGAGGAGTATGGACCGGCGGCAGATATGGAGTGCAATGAAGCGCCTATGCCAAAAGGCGGGCGTCGCGCCGTCGAAAGTGTTTCCGCACAATCTGCGCCACCTGTTTGCTACAGCGTACTATCGTGTGTATCACGATATTGTGAAGCTCGCGGATATGCTCGGCCACAGCTCCATCGAGACGACGCGCATCTATCTCATTGAGAGCGGCGCGGAGCACCAGCGGCAGCTGGAGCGGCTGGGATTGGTCAGTTAGGACAGAATCCGTATTCCGTCTAAATTATATCTCGGTGTACATCGTATTTGTGTCGTTTTCTGCTGAAAATATAACATAATCGTCGCTCAAAATCAATAGGTAACGGCTCGAGCGCATAGAAAAGTCAGTCTCAAAACGATGTGTTTTTGAGACTCGAGCTTTTATACGCAAATTTTCCGCTTTCTCGGCTCTTCCAGCTGTTTTTGAGGCAGCTCCTATCTGCTTTTTCCGCTTTTGGCAGCAAAGCGAAGAACGGAATACGGATTCCGTCCTATACGGGATGTGAAAGAATGGGGAAGAGCCTGCGCGAGTTCTGTACCGAAAACGGCCGCGACACGCTGCTGCAAGAGTGGGATGCCGCGAGGAACGGTGGTCTGACCCCGTCCGACGTTTCCTTCGGAAGTCATCAAAAGGTATGGTGGCAGTGCTCCAAGGGTCACAGTTGGCAAGCGAAGGTCTACTCCCGTTCGGCGGGCAGTGGCTGTCCGTACTGTACCGGACGCAAAGAAGTGCCTGAAAACTCGCTGGCGGTGCAAGTCCCCTCGCTTGAAGCCGAGTGGGACGCGGAGAAAAACGCTCCGCTGAAATTTGCCGATCTGACCGTAGGCAGCCACAAAAAGGTTTGGTGGCGGTGTCCTGCAGGGCATTCCTACTGCTCCGAGGTCAAGAGCCGCGTGCAGGGCACGGGCTGCCCCGTCTGCGCGGGGCGTGTTGTTCTGCCGGACGAAAACTCCCTCGCGGCAAGGTATCCCGCACTTGTTGCCGAATGGGATACCGAGAAGAACGCTCCTCTATTGCCGACGCTGGTCGCCCCGGGAACGGTGAGAAAGGCCTGGTGGCGCTGTCCCAAGGGGCACAGCTACCGTGCCGCCATCTCATCCCGCGCGGGTGGTGGAACAGGCTGCCCATTCTGCGCAGGACAAAAGGTCATACAGGGCGAAAATGACTTTGCTTCGCAATACCCGCAGCTTGCCGCGCAATGGGACGCTGCGAAAAACGGCACTCTGACGCCGGAGCTGGTGACTTCCGGCTCCAACCGCCGCGTGTGGTGGCGCTGCGAAAAGGGACATTCCTATCCGGCTGTTATAGCTCACCGCGTGCGGAGTGGAAGCGATTGTCCGTATTGCTCCAACCACAAGGTTCTGCCCGGCTTCAACGACCTCGCGACGATAGAGCCGGTCGTTGCCTCGCAATGGCACCCGACGCGCAACGGCAGCCTTACACCGCAGCAGGTGACGCCCGGCAGCCGCCGCAAGGTCTGGTGGCTCTGCGATAAGGGTCATGCGTGGCGGGCAGTCGTCAACAGCCGCACGGGAAAGCAGCGCTGCGGCTGTCCAATCTGCGCAGGCAGACCATTGGACCGATGCACAGCAATTTTAAGTGAACCTCCGGCGGAGCCGGTGAAAATAAGTATCCCAACCGCGGGGAGCCGTGGAAAAAATACATTAGGAGGACCAAAATGAAACGCAAAATCTTATCCCTCATTCTTGTGTTCGCCATGACAGTTAGTCTGCTCACGGTCGGCACAGGAGCGGTCGAACCGACCTACGGCGACACCGCAGGCCATTGGGCCGAAAGCTCCATCGAACGCTGGAGCGCCTACGGCATCATCCAGGGCAGCAACGGGCAGTTTGACCCCAACGGTCAGCTCACCTGCGCACAGCTCGCAACCATCCTCGCGAAGCTGCTCAAGCTGCCCGCCGCGAAGGACGCGGGCTTCACCGACAACACGGCGGATGCCTGGTACTATGATGCCATCAACCGCTGCGCGGCTGCCGGTATCCTCAACGGCAACGGCGACGGCACCGTGACGCCCGAAGCGCCCATCACCCGCGAGCGTGCCATGGTCATGCTGGCCCGCGCGCTCGGCATTGAGCCGATCCGCAAGCCCGACCTGACGAAGTACACCGACGCCGCGCAGGTCTCCGCCTACGCGCAGGGCTATGTTGCCGCGCTCATTGAGGCCGGTATCGTGGGCGGTGTGACGGCTGACGAGCTTGCCCCGCAGGACAACATCAACCGCGCGTCCACCGTCACCATCCTCGACCGTGCCATCAGCACCTACGCTGACAAGGCAGGCGCGACCGTCAAGGCTGACGGCAAGGGTCTCGTGCTCGTCGTCGCCGAGAACGTCAAGATCACCGGCGCTCCCGAGGGCACGAAAATCGTAGTCGCGGACGGCGCGACCGGCCTGACCGTCAACGGCAAGTCCGTCTCCGACGACCAGACCTACATCGTTCCCAAGACTGAGCCTGCTAAGCCGTCCAGCGGCAGTTCCGGCGGTTACAGCCACAGCCACAGCTACGTTTACACCGACAACGGCGACGGCACCCACACCGGCAGATGCTATGCCAACGACAGCACGCTGGCCCCCGAGGCACACACCATCGTGGGCGGCAAGTGCACGGTTTGCGGCGCAGAGCAGACAGACGCGGTTGTCGCGTCCGTGAAGAAGAGTGACGGCACGTATGCCTATTACTCGACCCTCGCCGAGGCCATCAACGCGGCTGCGGACGGCGCGACCGTCACGCTGGTGAAGAACGCTGAGGAAGACATTACCGTTTCCGGCGGCAAAGCCCTCGCCATCGACTTGAATGGTATGAAGCTGACCAATAAAAGCGGCGATACCATCGTCGTTGAAATCGGCGCGACGCTGACCGTTACCGGCAGCGGTACCGTGGACAATGTGACGCACGGCAAGGCCGCTATTTATAACAACGGCACCGTGATCCTGAACGGCGGCAGCTATACCCGCAGTGCAGAAGCCAGTACATCTATTGAAAATGCAAACGGCAACAGCTACTATAATATCCTCAACCATGGCACGATGACGATCGAAGAGAATGTTTCTGTGAAATCGAGCGGCAGCTTCTCCAGCCTTATCGCCAATGGATACTACAGTTTTAGTGATCCCAACCCGAGAAGTGGTCATGTTTCCGGAACAAATCAGGAAACTCCGAGTCTCACAATCAACGGCGGTACGTTCTCCGGCGGCATTAACACCATCAAGAACGATGATAACGCTACGCTGACTGTTAACAACGGTTCTTTCAGCAATATGACGCAGGCGGCCATTCAGAATAATCATGTTGCCACGATCAATGGCGGCACTTTTGACGCGAATACGTATCATGCAATTGAAAATAGACACTTTGATGGCGACCACAATACCGGATCGGTTACTGTGACGAATGGTGTTTTCACCGGCGGACTGTATACCACTGAGGGTGCTGCTTGGAACATCACCGGCGGCACGTTCAGCAGCGACCCGAGCGCGTATGTGGCCGATGGGTATGTGGCAATGAAAAACGACAATGGCACATGGACGGTCATAGCTCCTACGGCCATTGAAAACGGCGTTACCATTAAAGGCATTGCGGGTTATGAACGCTATGCGTTCAGCACCATATCGGAAGCGTATGCTGAAATCAGTCCCAAGGTCGCTGCACTCGGTGGACTGGGGCAGGAAACCTGTTTGGCTGAGAACTTTAACGCATTTTACACCGATAATGGAAAAATCACTTGGACAATCTATGGTAAGCAGACGCTGGTCGGCAAAGGCACTAAAGACTCCCAGAACAACGATATTGTTGTTGACAATTACACTCTTACATTTGGCAGAGCCGCTTCCTACTATGGAGACCGCAGTCTCACTAAGATTGAAGTAAAGGCTGGCAATGAGTCTGCCGCTCTTGACCTTTCCGCTACAAACGGAACCTTTGCATTACCCTACAACTGGTGGGGGCAGACTGTCAAAAACATTGAAATCAGTTTCGCGGGCATCATCTTTGATGGCATCAAATCGATTCCTGGTACATGGGCAACCCCAGAACAGGAAACACCGTACACCTTTGACCACTGCACTTTCAACGGCAGTGTTTACGGCTATCACGATTACAACATCAACCTCACCATTCAGAACAGCACGTTCAATGCCCCCGAAAACACCGGCTATGCCGTCATGCTCCAGTCCACGACCGGCATCAACGGGACTGTGACACTGGATCACAATACTTTTAACGGCTATACCCGCGGTGTGAACCTCCAGCGCCCCGGCACGGACTTCATTTTCACCAACAACACGATCACCAGCACCGTCAGTGAGCCTGACCGTGCTGCGATCCAGCTGACCGACGGCAAGAGCTTTGTTGTTAACGGCAACACCGTGCGCGTGAACGCGGGCAACGCCTTCTGGTTCCACAATGCCGCGACCAACAATAACGTGACCTACACGATCAGTAATAACGACATCGAGGCTGCATATATTGGGTACTCTGGTGTCACGAGTTTCAATGTTAATGACAAAATTACTTCCTCCGGCAACATCTTCAACAGCACAGACACTACCCGCTGCATGAAGAAAGAGGCGACCGAAGCAACAGCCACCAACCTGACCGCGATCCATTAAACAACTGTATTCGCGCACCAAGCGCCCGAGCATTTGCTCGGGCGCTTGCCCTTTTTACCGCTCCATACCAGCCGCAGGCACGAAAGGGCGTAGCGCTCCCGCTTCGCTTTCCCGTGCCTGCGTTTTCTTTGCCCCTGTATCGCGGTGTACTTTCGCCTGAATGTAATCCGCTGAAAAAATTGCAAAATTCGACTGTTATCGCGCGAAATCAATTCATTTCGGTCGTCCATTGTAGATGAGGAGGGCAACACAAAATGGCTTTTATCGTGTATGATTGTCTTGCGGAGAACAAGAAAGGCACACGTCAATCCATGAGCTCCGGGGACTTGATGTAAAAGCACTAAAGTGAGAACTCTCATTACAGAGCGCGTGCGCCCCCCTGTTGATGCCGCTGTTTTTCCTAAATTTTATTTCTGAAAGGAGCGGTATCTATGCCGTTGTTCTATTATGTTTCTGACCACGAGAAGGATGCAATGCAGAAGCCCCTGGATGCCGAGCGCCTGCTGCGGATGCTCGGTGCTTCCGGCAAGCTGGCCGGCTTTCGCCAGGCGGCGTACATGATTGAGCGGGTGCGGGATAATCCCGAATATGTTCAGCTTATTACCAAGCGCCTTTATCGGGAAACTGCGCAGGAGTTTGACACATCGAGTAGCTGCGTGGAACGCAATTTGCGAACATTGGTTCAAACCTGCTGGAAGTATCCGGACCACAGCTTTCTTGACCTCATCACAGGTGCTCCGTTGATGCAGACGCCGACCAATACGCAGTTTATTGATATGCTGGCGGCATATCTCCGCGACTGAGGTATAGGAGGGAGAAAGGCGGCATCCTGCCGCCTTTCCCGATAGGACCTTTCGATGTTGCCGCCGGTTGGTATGGGCGCGCTGTGAGCAGTGCGCTCATGCGAGCTGGCGACAGCCGAGAACTGAATAGGTCAACCGGATACGTTTGATGTGCAGCCCGAAAGGGAAAAGCCGTGCGAAAGGGACAGGCCATGATCCCGCCGAGAGAGGAGGAAAAGGGGGAGCGGTCCATTGGCGCACAGCGAGCTGTGGCAGGCTCGTGGCGATGATCTGCACATCAGGATAATGATACATTCGCCCAGCCACAGTCCGAGCGTGAAGCGGTCATGACGGACCGTGAGCCGTCGCAGGCAATGGGGGCGATCTGCGAGAACCGCAGGGGGTGAGAGTCCCATGCAGGTGGTGCCAGCCGCCGTCCGGTTTGTTCCTGAAACCATGTCAGAACTTTACAAACAATATTTCAGAACCGCGTCCGCATGAGGGCGCGGTTTTTGTCGAAAATTGCGTCCCACCATGAGACGCAATCCAATACCTAATCAGGAGGTTTTTTGATGGATAAAAACGAAACCGCTCCGCGCGTTGAAACGACACACAAGCTCGGCAATACCACCTATGTTGTGAATGGTATTTACGCTTCCAAGGGAGCTACTGCGACCGAAAAAATCAAGCGTTTACTTGACAGAGAAACGAAGAAGTAGACGCGCGAAAATTTGACGCTTATTTTGCCCCATCGTATAATATAAGTGTCAGTTAGGTCACATGGTAGCTGCCGGAATGGAGGCTTCAAATGAATAGGCAGCAGGAAAAAATCACCGCACTTTATTGCCGCATCGACAGCGGCAAGCAGAACGAACTCGACGCTCAATATGGGCAAATACAGTCCCTTTTGGACTATGCCCGCCAGCACGGACTTCCCAACCCTCATTTCTTCTGTGACTGGGGGTATAGCGGCACGACAGCCGACCGACCGGAATACTGCCGTATGCTTCAGGCTGTCACAAGCGGTCATGTAGCAAACCTTGTTGTTGCGAAGCTCGACCGCCTGATCCGCGGCAATGTGCTGGATTGTGGGAGAGCCGTTAAAATGGTGCTGGATAACAATGTGACATTGTATTCCATCGAAGAGGGCGCAGAAGCAGCACACCAAGCTATATCCCTCGCAAATGCCATAGAAGCGGCATATCAAGAGAGGGGGAGAATGTGATGGCAGGCTATGCGAAATCCCTCATTGAGAAATGGACCGCCCTATATGTCCGTCTTTCCCGTGATGATGACAACGAGGGCGACAGCAACAGCATTTCCCATCAGGTCGAGATACTGACGAAGTACGCCAAGGAGCATGACATTGAGAACTTCAAGATATACAAGGACGACGGCTTTTCAGGAACGGACTTCAATCGCCCCGGCTTTCAGGAAATGATGAGCGATATTGAAAGCGGCCTTGTAAGTATGGTCGTGGTCAAGGATATGTCACGCTTTGGCCGCAATTACCTTGAAGTCGGAATGTACACGGAGATACGCTTTCCCGAAATGGGTGTGCGCTTCATCGCCGTCAACGACGGCGTGGACAGCGAGCGCGAGGACAACGATTTCACTCCTTTCCGGAATATCATCAACGAATGGTATGCCAAGGACACGAGCAAGAAGATTCGCGCTGTATTCCGCAATAAGGGTATGTCTGGTCAGCGCATTTCCACGCAAACTCCCTACGGCTATCTCCGCAATGAGGATGGAAACCTGTATGTGGACGAGGAAACCGCGCCGAATGTCAGGTTGATCTTTCAACTCTGTGCCGAGGGAAACGGCCCCGGTAAAATCGCCCGTATGCTCAAGGAACAAGTGATACCTACGCCGGGGACACTCGAATTTCAGCGCACCGGACGAACAAGATGGTATCGTCCAGACGATCCCTGCCGATGGACTTCTGATACCGTTGCGGGCATTTTGGAGCAGGATAGTTATTTAGGCCGCACAAGTAATTTTAAGTTCAGCAGGGTTTCCTATAAGAGTAAGAAAAAAGTGGAGAACCCTCCGGAAAAATGGGTGACATTTGAGAACACACACGAAGCCATCATTGATGTTGAGCTGTGGAACGCCGTGCAAAAGATACGCTCCCAGCGCCGTCGGCCGACCAAGATGGGCGAGATGGGGATGTTCTCAGGCCTCACCTACTGCGCCGACTGTGGCGCAAAGCTATACCATTGCAGGACCGGCTCGTGGACCTATGAGCAGGAATGTTATAATTGCTCTACCCAAAAGTCTCATAAGGGGTGCTTCGGGCATTACATCCGCGCCGTGGTATTGGAACAGCTTGTGCTTCAAAACCTCCAGCGCGTCATTGCCTACGTTCAGGAGGACGAGAATGAGTTTGCGCAGCTTGTCATGCGAAACCAAACCGCAGCGCAAGAGGCAGAGCAGATGCAGACCAGACGCCTTTTAGAAAAGAATATGCGGCGCATGAACGAATTGGATACTATCATCCAACGGCTCTATGAGGATAACATCAGTGGAAAGCTGACGGATGAGCGTTTCAAGAAGCTATCCGAAGCCTACGAACAGGAGCAGGCGACTTTGCGGGAAAATGTTCCTTTGCTGGCTGCTCAACTACAAGACGCGGACGACAAAATGATGAACGTGCAGCATTTCTTAAAGGCGGTACGCAAATACACACAGCCGGAGAAGCTGACGGCCGCTATGCTGCGCGAGCTTGTAGAAAAAGTGGTGGTCTATGCGCCGGATAAATCCAGCGGGCATCGTGTCCAACGCATTGACGTGTACTATACATTCATCGGTAAAATAGATTTCTCACCGGAATATAGCAAAAAAGGAACAGCATGATACTTTCATACCATGCTGTTCCAACCGAAGAAGAAATGTTCTTTATCAGTAGACCGCTTCTCGGGGAGCCTTCTTTTTTGAAGATTTCGGAAACTTTTTGCTTTTGTGTTGCACGCGGCGGGACAAGCGTGGTATACTAAGGCGAATTACCACAAATGAGACAATGAGGCGATACGATGCGTATTGATATTTTAGGCGTTGGCTTTGACAATCTCACCATGACCGAGGCGGTCGCGCGCGGCTGCGAGCTGCTTGCGGGTGAGGGCGCGCACTATGTGGTGACGCCGAATCCCGAGATCGTGGAGACCTGCCGCGCGGACGCGGAGGCGATGGCGGCCGTGAACGGCGCGGACCTCGTGCTGCCCGACGGCATCGGCGTCATCTACGGCGCGAAGCTCCTCGGCACGCCACTCAAATCCCGTGTGCCGGGCATTGAGTTCGGTACGGCGATGCTCGCGCACTGCGCGGAGACCGGGAAAAGGGTCTATCTTTTCGGCGCGAAGCCGGGCGTGGCGGAGCAGGCGGCGAAGAACCTTTGCGAGAAGCTGCCCGGGCTGCAGATCGCCGGTACTCATGACGGCTATTTTACCGACGCGGAATCCGACGTCATCGCCGCGGAGATCCGCACGAGCGGCGCGGACATGGCGCTCGTCTGCCTCGGCGCGCCGAAGCAGGAGAAGTGGATGGCGCAGTACGGCGCGGCCACGGGCGCAAAGCTGCTGCTGGGTCTCGGCGGCTCGCTGGATGTGTTCGCGGGCGTGGCGCAGCGTGCGCCGGAATTCTACTGCAAGCACAATCTTGAGTGGTTCTACCGGCTCATCAAAAACCCGTCCCGCGCGGGACGCATGATGAAGCTGCCGCTCTTTCTGGTCCATGTGGCGGGGGAGAAGCGGAAATGAACAAGGGAAGGCTCATTGTCTTTGAGGGGACGGACGGCTCCGGCAAGGCCACGCAGTCCCGGCTCCTCTTTGAGCGACTGGAGCGCGAGGGCGTGGACTGCCGCAGGCTCAACTTCCCGCGCTACGGCGAAAAGTCCGCCGCGCTCGTCGAGCTGTACCTCGGCGGCGCGTTCGGCTCGCATCCCGACGATGTGAACGCCTACGCGGCTTCCACCTTCTACGCTGTGGACCGCTACGCCTCCTACAAGCAGGACTGGGGCGGCTACTATGAGGCGGGCGGGCTGCTCATCGCTGACCGCTACACGACCTCCAACGCCGTGCATCAGGCGTCGAAGCTGCCGGACGGCGAGCGGGAGAAATTTCTCGACTGGCTTTTCGGCTTTGAGTACGGGCTGCTCGGGCTTCCCGAGCCGTCGCTGGTCTTTTATCTCGACGTGCCGACCGAGGTGACCGAGCGGCTCATGCGCGAGCGCGAAAGGGCGACGCACACCGCCGCCGATATCCATGAGGCGGATGACGCCTATCTGCGCGAGTGCCGCGAGAACGCGCGCGGTGTCGCCGCGCGCTGCGGCTGGCAGAGCGTCGACTGCACACGGTATGGTCAGATGCGCGGCATCGAGGACATCCATGAGGAGGTCTATGCGCGCGTCAAAGCCCTGCTGGGCTGAGGCCTGTCCCGCGCGGCGGCGTGTGAAAAGGGACGCGGTGCGTCCCATCTTCACAGGAGGATCGAGCGCGCTCAACAGCAGCAGCTGCTGTTGCTGTTGTTCCCGCAGCCGCAGCTGTTTCCACAGCCGCCGCAGCCGAAGAGGATCAGAATGATGATCAGGATCAGCCACACGCAGGAGCAGTCATTGTTGTTGCACATTTACGTTTCACCTCACTTGTCATGCTCTGCCTTATCCTATGCGGGAAAATGCAAATGGGGGCCTGACCGCTGAAAAAACTTTTAGGATTCTTGAAAAGGAGTGCTGTTCTTTTATGGATCATGAGGAAAAATACAACACCGCGCGATGGGACGCCGGGCAGGTCCGCCGCGAGGGCGGCGAGCGTCCGACCCATTCCGCGCAGAGCGCCGCGAGCGAGGAGCGCCGCCGGCGGAATCGCCGCAAGGGCCGCGAGCGCCGCTTTCTGCTTTGGCTGATCTTTGTGGTCGCCGTATCGGCGATCCTGGCGGGCGTTGGCTGGCTGCTGGCGAACGATATGTGTGCGTTCAATAAGGAGCCGCTCACCGCGACCATCGAGGTCACGAAGGACGACGACGTCAACTCCATTGCGACAAAGCTCAAAAACGAGGGGCTGATCGAATACAAGTGGTTCTTCAAGCTCTTCGGCGCGGTGCGCCACGCGGGAGACAAGATCGGCATCGGCACCTATGAGCTCAACACCGACATGGACTACAACGCGCTCATTCAGGGCATGAGCAACCGCAACGCGACCATCAACGCCGATACCGTCACCGTCACGATCCCGGAGGGCTACAGCGTGCGGCAAATCGTTTCGCTGCTGGCCAAGTACGGCGTCAACAGCGAGGATGCGCTGCTCAGCGCGGCGGAGCGCGGGAGCTTCGACTACAGCTTCCTCGACTCCGGCAAGTCCGGCATCGCCAAGCTCGAGGGCTATCTTTTCCCGGACACCTACGAGTTCTTCGTCAATGAGGACCCGTCTCACGCCATCTGCCGCCTGCTCGACAACTTCTCGCAGCGCATGGACGATGAGCTGATGACGCAGGTGGAGGAGTCCGGCTATTCGCTTGAGGAGATCCTCATTATTGCCTCGCTCATTGAAAAGGAGACGGATGGCAAGGACCGCACGAACATCGCCTCCGTGATCTACAACCGCCTCAACAACGTCGGCGAGACCTACCATAAGCTCGAGATCGACGCGGCGGTCATCTACGGTCTCGGCTACGCGAACGGCGAGAACTATGCCGGCCCGCTCACGCAGGCGGACCTCAATAAGGATACGCCCTACAACCTGCGTATGCACGAGGGCCTGCCGCCTACGCCCATCTGCAATCCGGGCCTTGCGTCCATCCGCGCGGCGCTGGAGCCGGCGGACACGAACTACTATTTCTACGCGCTCGGCAAGGACGGCGTGCATCACTTCTTCAAAACCTACCGCGAGCACGTCGACTTTGTCAACTCCAGCCAGTACGGCGGCTGAGGACCGAAAAAGCAGCATGGCCTGTGGCCATGCTGCTTTTGAGAGAGGAGCTACTATGCGAAAGAAACCGGAGCTGCTCGCCCCTGCGGGCGATATGGAAAAACTGAGAATGGCGGTGCTCTACGGCGCGGACGCGGTGTATCTCGCGGGCACGAGCTTCGGGATGCGTTCGTTCGCGGGCAACTTCACCGCCGACGAGCTGCCGGAGGCTGTGCGTTTCGCGCATGACCACGGCGTGCGCGTCCACGTCACGGTAAACACCATGCCGCGCAACGACGAGGTCGCGCGGCTGCCCGAGCATCTGGAGCGGCTGAACGATCTGGGCGTCGACGCGCTGATTTTAGCCGACCTCGGCGCGTTCACGCTGGCGGGGAGGTACGCGCCGAGGTGCGAGCGCCACATCTCCACGCAGCAGAGCATCGCCAACTATGAGTGCGCAAGGGCGTGGTATGATTTGGGCGCGAAGCGTGTGGTGCTGGCAAGGGAAGTGCCTTTACAGGAAATACGCGAAATGCGGGCAAAGCTCCCGCCCGAGCTGGAGCTTGAGACCTTCTGCCACGGCGCGATGTGCGTGAGCTATTCGGGCCGCTGCCTGCTCTCAAACTACATGACGGGGCGCGACAGCAACCGCGGCGCCTGCGCCCAGCCCTGCCGCTATCAGTACGCCCTGATGGAGGAGAAGCGGCCGGGCGAATACTTCCCCGTCTTTGAGGACGAGAAGGGAACGTACATCATGAACTCCCGCGATATGTGCATGATCGGTCATCTGGACGACATCATGGACGCGGGCATCGACTGCATCAAGATCGAGGGCCGCGCGAAGAGCGAATACTACGCCGCCATCGTCACGGGGGCCTACCGCCATGTGCTCGACGAGGTCGCGGCGGGGGAGACGCCCGACCCGGTCTGGCTCGACGAGGTCGAGCACGTCAGCCATCGCCACTATTCGACCGGCTTCTACTATGGTCAGCCGGGACAGTATTACGACAATTCCCGCTACATCCGCGACTGGCAGGTCGTGGCGGTGGTCGAGAGCTGCGACGCGAACGGCATGGCGACGCTCAGCCTGCGCAACAAGTTCCGCGCGGGCGACACGGTGGAGGTCGTGGGGCCGGACTGCAAGCCGTTCTCCATGGTCGTTCCCGAGATGCGCGACGCCGAGGGCTTCACGCTGCTCGAGCCGAGAAATCCCCGCATGATATTCACCATGCAGCTGCCGCGCAGCGTGCCGGCGATGAGCTTTGTGCGCCACGCGGTCGATCTGAGCGCAAGGGATTGAAAAGAAAAAATGCCGCTATCGGACGATAGCGGCATTTTTTTACGGAATGCGTCAGGCGCGCTGCTTTTTCTGCGCGATCAGGCCCGGCAGGATGGCAATGCCGGAGCCGACGAGGAAGCAGACGATGCCGAGGAGCATATTCGCCGTGATCTCCTCGCGCAGGAAGAGAAACGCGAAGAGCGGTGCGATCATCGGCTTGAGGAAGAAGATGAGAGACGCCTCCTGCGCGCTGGTCTTCTCCAGCGCCATCATGTGGCAGACGTAGCCTGCCGCCGAATTGACCGCGCAGATGTAGGCGAGCGCGGGCAGCGCGGAGAGCGGGATGCCGGAGAACAGAGGGACATTCACAAAAATGTCCAGCCCCAGCGAGGCAAACAGTCCGCCGACCGCCGCCGTGCGGCCGAGCAGCAGGACAGCCAGCAGCTCCACCGAGCCGAAGAGGAAGCTGAAGCAGGTCACGGCGATGCCGCCGAAGCGCGGCGTGCGCTTCTTGCCGACTACGCTGTAGAACGAAAACACGAGCGCCGAGGCAATGGCGAGCAGCGCGCCGGTGGGATCGAGCGAGGCGTGCAGCGGATCAATGATGATGAGAACCGCCAGCAGCTCGAGCGCGAGGGCGATGAGGTGGTTGCGGTGGATCTCCTCCCGCAGGAGAAAATAGGCAAGCATGGTAACGAAAATGGGATTGCAGGAGAAAATGATGGCGACGACGGATGCCTTGGTGTAGGTCACCGCCATCTGGTAGAGCACCATCGAGAACGCCACGCACAGAAAGCCCGTGAGCGCAAAGAAGCCGACGTCGGCGCGGGTGAAGGCCGCACCCTTTTTCTTCATCGAGCGCAGGGCAAAGGGAACGAGCAGGAGACCGCCGATGAGAAAGCGCAGGCAGGTGATCTGCATGGGCGCGAAGACGCCGTGAACGGTTTTGAGCATGACCTCCATCGTGCTGAAAATGACGGCGCAGAGAACGATGTACAGATAGCCGGAATAGGAGCGCTTCATAGGTTTCCCTCTTTTCAAAATACGGTAGCACAAGTGTAAAAAGTATACGGCAAAGGCGGAGGAATTGCAAGCGGGCGCTTGACAAAAAAAGAAATTCGGATATAATAGCTCCATAAACGCGATGAAAAAGTCAGCCGTGCAGACGAGCCCACAGCGAGAGGGAGCTGGTGAAAGCCCTCGGCCTACGAGGCACGGCAGCCGCTTTTGAGCAGTCCGCGACGAGCGGAACGCTTCGTCCCCGTTACAGGACGGCTAAGATGCTCCCCGCGGGGAGATAATTAGGGTGGTACCGTGAAGCAAGGCTTCGCCCCTATTTCGGGGGCGGAGCCTTTTTGATTCCGAAAAGAGGTGAGAGAGGATCAAACGGAGCATACTGCTTTCGCTCGCAGCGCTGACGCTGCTTCTTTGTACCGCGTGCGCGGTAAAGGGAAATCCCTTGCCAAAGGGAATGGAGGAGGACGCGGTCCTCAGCGCCGGACTCGGCGTGATGGACCAGCTGATCCGCGGCGAATACGACGAGGTCTACGAGGAATTGCGCAGCGATGTGCGCGATGCGACGACCGCTTCGGCCCTGGAGGACGTGATGGACACGGCGACCGACGGCCTCGGAGAGCCGAAGGAGGTGACGGACACGATGGTCACCGGCGTGACAGACACCGACGAGCCGCACGCCATCGCGGTCATCCGGCGAAAGTACGAGAAAAAGAGCGTCTATTTCCGCATCGCCTTTGACCCCGATATGCAGCTGATCGGAATGGAGATCAAGAAAAAATAAGACAAAAAATTTATCATACAAAGGAGAAATCAACAATGTCCCATCCTGTTTACGGCCTCAACGAGCTGAGAGAGATGTTCCTCCGCTTCTTTGAGAGCAAGGGCCACCTGCGCCTGCCCAGCTTTTCCCTGATCCCGCAGAATGACAAGTCCATCCTGCTCATCAACGCGGGCATGACCCCCATGAAGCCCTGGTTCAAGGGCGAGGAGGAGCCGCCGCGCCGCCGCGTCTGCACCTGCCAGAAGTGCATCCGCACGGGCGACATCGACAACGTCGGTCACACCGCGCGCCACGGCACCTTCTTTGAGATGCTCGGCAACTTCTCGTTCGGCGACTACTTCAAGCATGAGGCGATCGCCTGGTCGTGGGAGTTCCTCACCAGCCCCGAGTGGGTCGGCCTGGAGCCGGACCGCCTGTACCCCTCTGTGTTCGCCGGCAGCGAGACCACGCCCGCGGACGACGAGGCCTTCGCCATCTGGCGTGACGAGGTCGGCATCCCCGCCGAGCGCATCTTCCGCTTCGGCAAGGAGGATAACTTCTGGGAGCATGGCTCCGGTCCGTGCGGTCCCTGCTCCGAAATTTACTACGACCGCGGCGCGGAGTACGGCTGCGGTAAGCCCGGCTGCACGGTCGGCTGCGACTGCGACCGCTATGTTGAGGTGTGGAACAACGTCTTTTCCCAGTTCGACAACGACGGTCACGGCAACTACACCGAGCTCAAGCAGAAGAACATCGACACCGGCATGGGTCTGGAGCGTCTGGCGATGGTCAGCCAGAATGTCAACTCCCTGTTTGACGTCGATACCGTCATGCACATCACCAACAAGGTCAGCGAGATCACCGGCGCGCACTACGGCGAGAGCAACGCGCGCGACGTCTCCCTGCGCATCATCACCGACCACATCCGATCCGCGAGCTTTATGATCTGCGACGGCGTGCTGCCGAGCAACGAGGGCCGCGGCTACGTCCTGCGCCGCCTGCTGCGCCGCGCGGCGCGTCACGGCAAGCTCCTCGGCGTGAATCGCCCGTTCCTCTATGAGATCGTCGACACCGTCGTGGCGGTCAATGAGTGCGAGTACAAGGATCTGCGCGAGAAGCAGAGCTATATCACCAAGGTCATCCGCACCGAGGAGGAAAATTTTGCCAAGACCATCGACGGCGGCATGAAGATCTTCTCCGATATGCTCGCCGAGCACAAGGCTAAGGGCGAGACAAAGTTCTCCGGCGAGGACGCCTTCAAGCTCTACGACACCTACGGCTTCCCCATCGACCTCACGCGCGAGATGGCGGCGGACGAGGGGCTGAGCGTGGACGAGGAGGCGTTCGCCAAGGCAATGGCCGAGCAGAAGAACCGCGCCCGCGAGGCGCGCAAGGCGCTCGGCGACCTCGGCTGGGCGGGCGTCGAGTTCGGGAAGGACATTCCGTCCACCGAGTTTGTCGGCTACGACCACGACTCCATCGACGACGCGAAGCTCGTCGCGCTGGTGGTCGAGGGCGAGCAGGCCGAGGAGATGATGAGCGGTGTCGAGGGCATCGTCGTGCTCGACAAGACCCCGTTCTACGCCGAGATGGGCGGCCAGGTCGCCGACCACGGCGTCATCACCTGCGGCGACGCAAAATTTGAAGTTGCCGACGTGCAGAAGAACAAGGGCGGCAAGTATATGCATACCGGCAAGGTCGTCTCCGGCAGCTTCAAGCTCGGCGACACCGTGACCGCGAGCATCGACGTCGAGCGCCGCAAGAGCGTGCGCCGCGCGCACACTGCCACCCATCTGCTTGACGCGGCCCTCAAGCACGTTCTGGGCGACCACGTTCATCAGGCCGGCTCCCTTGTCGAGCCCGACCGCCTGCGCTTTGACTTCACGCACTTCGAGGGCATCACGCCCGAGCAGCTCGCCGCGGTCGACGCCTTTGTGAACGACGCCGTGCTCGAGGGCATCCCCGTCGTGACCGAGGTGCTGCCCATCGAGGAAGCGAAGAAGAAGGGCGCCGTCGCCATGTTCGGCGAAAAGTACGGCGATGTGGTCCGCGTGGTCGAGATGGGCGATGTGTCCATGGAATTCTGCGGTGGCACGCATCTTGACAACACCGCCAAGGTCGGCCTGTTCCGCATCAAGAGCGAGGGCAGCGTCGCCTCCGGCGTGCGTCGCATCGAGGCCATCACCGGCAAGCAGACGCTTGCCGAGATCCGCCGCAATCAGGAGCGCATCGTCCGCGTGGCGCAGATGCTCAAGACCACGCAGGCGGAGCTGGAGAGCAAGCTCGAGGCCCAGATCGGCGAGCTGAAGGACATCAAGGCGAAGCTCGAAAAGTTCAAGGAGGAGGCGTCCCTCGGCGAGGCGCGCAGCTTCCTGACCGCCGCCAAGACGGTCGGCAGCCTGAAGGTCATCACCGCCCAGCGCGACGGCATGGACCCCAACGCCATGCGCAAGCTCGGCGACTTCCTGCGCGATAAGGAGCCGGGCGTCGTCGGCGTGCTGGCCTCCGTCCACGACGGCAAGGTCACGCTGCTGGCGGTCTGCGGCAAGGATGCGGTCGCCAAGGGCGTCAAGGCCGGCGACATCATCAAGGCCATCGCGCCCATCTGCGGCGGCAAGGGCGGCGGCAAGCCCGACAGCGCCATGGGCGGCGGCACCGAGGTGAGCAAGGTCGACGACGCGCTCGCGGCGGTGGATGATCTGGTGCTCAAGGTGGTCGGCTGATGCAGCTGCCGAACGATCCTGTGATGCTCATGAGCTTCTGCAACGCCCGTCTGCGCGACGAGTACGAAAGCCTGGATGAGCTGTGCTCCTCGCTGGACGTGGACAAGGGAGAGCTTTGCGCGCGTCTGGCCGAGGCGGATTACCATTACCATTCCGACCGGAATCAATTTCTTTGAAAGGAGAACGAAACCATGAAGAACGATTGTCTGTTCTGCGCCATCGCGGCGGGGGAGATCCCCTCGAACAAGGTCTATGAGGACGAGCTGTGCTACGCCTTCCGCGACATCGCGCCGCAGGCTCCCACGCACTTCCTTGTGATCCCCAAGGTACACATCGCGTCCGTCTCCGGCATCAACGCCGAGAACAGCGCCGTGGTCGCGCATATCTTTGAGGTCATCGCCAAGGTGACAAAGGAAATGGGCATCGAGAGTTACCGCGTGGTCTCCAACATCGGCGAGCAGGCGGGGCAGAGCGTGCCGCACCTGCACTTCCATGTGCTCGCGGGGCGGGACATGACGTGGCCTCCGGGCTGAGAACTTAATATACCGAAAGGTATGGGCTTGCCGCGCCCTGCGCGGTCACAAATCAAAGGGGGGATTCTCTACCGTAGAGAATCCCCCCTTTGGAACCCCGAGAGAGCGCAAGGGGCAAGCCCCTTGACCCCCGAACTGCCGATGTTTCATTTCAGCAACCGTATGTCGGTGTTTATCTTCTGAACGATTTGGTGCGCTTCTCTTTCCGCTCAGCCGCTGCTGCAGTGCTGGTACGAGCTGCCGTTGAAAATTTCTCTCGAAACCCCGCAGCGGTAGCGGCCAAGCGGACATAGGTGCAAGCCAAATCGAAAGCCGCAATAAAAACTGGCAGGCATTCCTTTGCACAGCGCGTGCAGCTTTGCTCTTGCAGGGACAGTCAATGGCAGGTCAAGGGCGCAGCCCTTGCGGTCTTGGGGGATTGAAAGGGGGCCATTCTTCCGTCAAGAATGGTCCCCTTTGATCGGTAGCCGCGCCTTGCGCGGCAAATCCCTTGCGCCGCACGGCGCAAAATGCGGATTGCATCTTTTGGAAAAAACTGCTATATTAAGCATGGCCCCGCATGGGCACATTATTTCGAGGAGAATGTTTCCATTTGGTAACATCGCCTTGAGGTGATGCACATGGAGATCAAGCGTATGCGCGACCTGCGGGAGGACCATGACAAGACCCAGCAGGAGATCGCAGAGCTTTTGAATATGCACCGCAGCGTGTACCGACGCTATGAGAGCGGTGAGCGTGAAACGCCCTCATGGGTCATTGTCAAGCTCGCGCAGTATTATCGGGTCAGCACCGACTATCTGCTCGGGCTGAAGGACGAGCCGTGACGCGCCCGCTCTTTTGCTTCTGCGCCGCCTTTGCGCTCGGCTGCATCGCGTCGCAGTATTTTCTCGCGCCCGCGCTGTGGCTTCCGGCGGCGGGCATTGTGCTGGTGCTCGGGGCGCTCGGGCTTCTCCTGCGCGGCCCGATGCGGCGGCGCGTGCTGCTGTGTGCGCTCGGCATGGCGTTCGCCTTCGGCTGGAACGCCGCTTACACGCGCTTCATCGCCGCGCCGAACGAGGCGCTCATCGGCGCGGCGGAGGACGTGGAGCTGGAGCTCTGCTCCTACGCCGTGGAGACGAATTACGGCGCGAAGGCGACGGTGCGAATCCTGGGCCGCGGCCTGCGCGGGAGAGCCGTCTACTACGGCGGCTTCGACCTGCTTGCCCTTGAGCCGGGCGAGCATGTGCGGGACACGGTGCTTTTCAACAGTGCGACCGATCCCTCGGGCGACGGCAGCCACATCCGCAATTTTACGTCCAAGGGCGTTTATCTGCTGCTCTACAGCCGCGGCGAGCCGTCGTATGAGACGGGTGACGCGGGCGCGCTTCGCTATGCGCCGCAGCGCATCGCGGAGAAGCTCGGCGAGACCATCGAGACCGTCTACGGCGAGCGGGAGGGCGGCTTTCTGCGCGCCCTGCTCCTCGGCGACAAGCGCTATCTTGACGTGGAGGATTCGTCGAACCTGAGCGAGGCGGGCATCTATCACATCACCGCCGTCTCGGGCCTGCACTGTATGTTCCTCGTCGAGCTGCTTGACCGACTGCTCCGCGCGTCGCACCGGCGTACACGCTGCGCGGTGACGATCCCGCTGCTGTTTCTCTACGCGGTGATGGTCGGCGCGTCGCCGAGCATCCTGCGCGCCTGCGTGATGCTCTCGATGACGCAGCTCGCGCCGCTTTTCAGGCGGGAGAAGGACCCGCCGACGGCGCTCGGCCTTGCATTGCTGCTCATTTTGCTCAAAAATCCCTACGCCATTGCGAGCATCAGCTTACAGCTCTCCTTCTCGGCGGTGGCGGGCCTTGTGTGGCTGACGCCGAAGATGACGGGAGCCATCCACACCGGAAGCAGGCTCCTGCGCTTCGTGCTCACATCGTTCGCGACGACGCTCGGGGCGCTGGCGTTCTCCACGCCGCTTGGGGCATATTATTTCGGCTCCTTCTCCGTCGTTTCACTTTTGAGTAACCTCCTGTGCCTGTGGATGGTGAGCCTTGTCTTCGGCACGGGTCTGCTCGGATTGCTGCTGAGTATGGCGGCTCCGGCGCTCGGCGCGGCCTTTGTGCCGCTCGTGTCGCTCAGCGTGCGGTATGTGCTTTTTGTTTCGGGACTGCTGGAGGATCTGCCGCTCCACGCGCTCTATTTCAACACCGCGCTTTCCGTGCTGTGGCTGTTCTACGTCTATGCGCTCTTCGCCGTCTGCGCCATCGCGCGGCGGGGGCGGTACCGCTGGTGGATCGCCGGCGCGCTGGCGGTGACGATGCTCCTTGCGACAGCGCGCTTCAACGCGCTGCAATTTGAGCGCGGGAGCCTGCATGTCACGGCGCTCGATGTCGGACAGGGCGAGAGCGTTGCGCTGCTCTCCAGGCGTCATGGCGTGCTCGTGGACTGCGGCAGCAGCAATTCCTACATCAGCGCGGGCGACGTGGCCGCGGATCATTTGCTCAGCGCCGGTATCCGGCGGCTCGACGCGGTGGTGCTCACGCACTATCACGCCGACCATGCCAACGGTCTGGCGCTGCTGCTTGCCCGTGTCGGCGTGGATACACTGTATCTGCCCGACATTGCGGAGGAGGACGGCGAAAAGTCCGAGGTGCTCGCGCTCTCGGAGCGCTACGGCGTGGAGGTCCGCTATGTGACGGAGGAAACGCAGACCGCCGTCGGCGAGGCGTCGCTGACGCTCTATCCGCCGGTGGGCGAGGGCGGAGAAAACGAGCTGGGGCTGACGATCCTCTGCTCGGCGGGCGACTTTGATACGCTCATCACCGGCGATATGGACAGCAGGACCGAGCGCGTGCTCGTGAGCAGCTATCCGCTGCCGGACATTGAGGTGCTGCTCGTCGGACACCACGGCTCGCGCTACTCGACGAGCGAGGAGCTGCTGGAGACCGTCACGCCGGAGGTCGGCGTGGTGAGCGTCGGCAGCAACAGCTACGGGCATCCGACGCGGGACGCGCTGCTGCGCCTGACGGACGCGGGCGTGACCGTTTACCGGACGGACCTGCAGGGAAATATTTATATCACAGTGAATTGAGGCGGATCATGGCAGAGAAGAAAACAGCCGCTAAGGGCTATCAGAAATTCAAGGCCGACCTGGCGGCCGGCACGCTCGGCGAGGTCTATATTTTCTGCGGCGAGGAGAGCTACCTGCGCGAGTATTATCTCAAGGAGGTGCAGAAGAAGCTCGTCCCCGCGGGCTTTGAGGAGTTCAATTTCCACCGCGTTGCGGGCAAGGGCCTGACGATGGAGGAGCTGACGGAGATGACCGAGGCGATGCCGATGATGGCCGAGCGCACGCTCATCGTCGTCACGGACTGCGACCTCTATAAGCTCGGCGAGGAGCAGCGGACGCGGCTCATCGCCCTGCTGGACGATTTTCCGGAATACTGCTGCCTGATCTTCGTCTACGATTTGGTGGAGTATAAGCCGAACAAGACCTACAAAAAGCTCTATGCCGCGCTTTCGGACAAGGCACAGGAGGTCCGGTTCGAGCCGCAGGACAAGAGCGACCTGATCAACTGGATCGCCCGCCGCTTCCGCGCAACGGGACATGACATCGACGCCCGCACGGCGGAGCACCTGATGTTCACCTGCGGCAGCCTGATGACCGGCCTCGTGCCGGAGATCGAGAAGATCGGCGCCTACGCCAAGGGCAGGGCGGTGACGGTCGAGGACATCAACGCGGTCGCCGATCCGGTGCTCGACGCGGTGGTGTTCGACATGACGAGCGCCGTCACAAAGGGCGACTACGACCGCGCAAGCGAGCTTCTGGGGCAGCTTCTCAAAAAGCAGGAGGAGCCCATCATGATCCTCGGCGTCATTTCCAAGGAGCTGCGGCGGCTCTACACCGCGCGTCTCGCGCTCGATTCGGGCAAGGACAAGCTCTGGCTGATGGACCTGTGGAATATGCGCTCGGACTATCCCGCGCGGCTGCTGCTCGACGCGGCGCGGAAAACGACGCACGAGTGGTGCGCGAACAGTCTGGCGCTCTGCCAGAAGCTCGACCGGCGCATGAAGAGCGAAAAGGGCATCGACCGCGAGGGCGAGCTGAAGCTGCTGCTCATGCAGCTCGCGCAGAGGGCGTGACGATGGAAAAGCCGAAAATCCAAGAGGTCATCGTGGTCGAGGGCCGCTACGACAAAAATACGCTTTTGCAGGTGGTGGACGCCTCCGTTTTGGAGCTGGGCGGCTTCGGCATCTTCAACGACCGCGAGAAGACGGCGCTGCTGCGCCGTCTCGCCGAGACGCGCGGCATCATTCTCTTCACCGATCCCGACGGCGCGGGCTTTGTGATCCGCAACCGTCTCAAGGGAGCTATCCAGACGGGCCGCGTGCTGCACGCCTATGTTCCCGATGTGTACGGCAAGGAAAAGCGCAAGCGCAGAGCAGGCAAGGAGGGCAAGCTCGGCGTGGAGGGGATGCCGCCCGAGGTGCTGCTTTCCGCGCTCCGCGCGGCGGGCGCGACCTTTGAGGGAGAGGAGACGACCGTAAAGGAAAATCCCGTTACACACGCAGACCTTCTTGACCTCGGCTTGATCGGCGCGGGGAGCAAAGCGAAGCGCGCCGCGCTGCTGCGCGCGCTGGCGCTGCCGGAGCATCTGTCCACCGCGGCGCTGCTCGACGTGCTTGGTACGCTGACGACGCGCGAAGAACTTGTCGAGGAATGCAATAAAATTGTTGCAAACAGGGAATAAAGGGACTATAATCAAACATTATTTTGCTTGCCGCAGGCAGGCGCGAAGAAAGGAAGGATTCAGTATGGCTGAGGAAGTCAAGGCCGCCGTCGCCGAGAGCGAAGGCAAGAACTTTATTGACGCCTTTATCGAAGAGGATATTGCGGAGGGTGGTCGCTTCCAGGGTCAGCAGGTCCACACCCGTTTTCCGCCTGAGCCGAACGGCTATCTGCACATCGGCCACTGCAAGGCGCTGACCATCGACTTCGGCACCGCCGAGCGCTTCGGCGGCCTGTGCAATCTTCGTATGGACGATACCAACCCGACCAAGGAGGACGTCGAGTTTGTCGACGCCATCAAGGAGGATATCCATTGGCTGGGCTTCGACTGGGGCGACCGCTTCTTCTACGGCAGCGATTACTTTGAAAAGGATTATGAGTACGCCGTCGAGCTGATCAGGAAGGGTCTTGCCTACGTCTGCGACCTGACGCCCGAGGAGGCAAAGGAGTACCGCGGCGACATCGGCAAGCCCGCCGTCTCCCCCTACCGCGACCGCGACGTGGAGGAGAACCTCGACCTCTTTGAGCGCATGAAGAACGGCGAGTTCCCCGAGGGCAGCCGCACGCTGCGCGCGAAGATCGACCTGGCCTCCGGCAACTTCAATATGCGCGATCCGGTCATCTACCGCATCCGCTATATGCACCATCACCGTCAGGGCGACAAGTGGTGCATCTATCCGATGTACGACTTTGCCCACCCCATTCAGGACGCGCTTGAGGGCATCACGCACTCGCTCTGCTCGCTGGAGTTTGAGGCGCACCGTCCGCTCTACGACTGGGTGGTGAACAACGTCTCCGTGCCCCGCAAGCCGCGCCAGATCGAGTTTGCCCGTCTCGGCATCGACCACACGGTGATGAGCAAGCGCAAGCTGCGCAAGCTCGTGGAGGAGGGCATCGTCTCCGGCTGGGACGATCCGCGGATGCCGACGCTTTGCGGCCTGCGCCGCCGCGGCTTCACGCCGAAGTCCATCCGCAATTTCTGCGACCGCATCGGTGTCGCCAAGAGCGCGAGCGTGGTAGAGTACGCCTTCCTCGAGCACTGCCTGCGCGAGGACCTCAATGCCTCCGCCGAGCGCACGATGGGCGTGCTGCATCCGGTGAAGCTCGTCATCACGAACTATCCCGCGGGCAAGAGCGAGACCTTCGAGGTCGAGAATAACCCGACCGACCCCGCCGCCGGCACGCATGAGATCACCTTCTCCCGCGAGTGCTGGATCGAGGCGGACGACTTCATGGCCGAGCCGATCCCCAAGTATAAGCGCCTGTTCCCCGGCGGCCCCGAGTGCCGCCTGAAGGGCGCATATCTAATTAAGTGCGTTGGCTACGAAACGGACGAAAACGGCAATGTGACCGAGATCGCCGCCGAGTACGACCCCGACTCCCGCGGCGGCGACCCCGCCGACGGCCGCAAGGTCAAGGGCGCGACGCTCCACTGGGTGGATGCCGCCACCGCCATCGACGCCGAGGTGCGTGTTTATAGCGAGCTCTTCAGCGATCCCGCGCCCGACGGTGCGGACAAGGATTTCCTCGCCTGCATGAATCCCGATTCCCTCGAAACGCTCACCGGCTGCAAGGTCGAGGCCCGTATGCGCGATGTGGCAGCGGAGTACGACAAAACCGAGAAGCAGGGCAAGACCGCGCCGAGCTTCCAGTTCATGCGCTTGGGCTATTTCTGCTTGGACAATAAGGATTGCTCCGCCGACCATCTGGTGTTCAACCGCTCCGTCACGCTCAAGGACAGCTTCAAGGTCTGAGCAAAACGCCATGAAAAAAATTCCGACCGCTCTCACGGTCGGAATTTTTTGCGTTTCGGAGAGCCGCTTAACCGGCGTTCTGCGCGAGGATGTCGCGCGCGACAAAGACGCCGCTGGCCGAGGCGTGGGAGAGGGAATGGGTGATGCCGCTGCCGTCGCCGATGACGTAAAGGCCGCGGTGCGCGGTCTCAAGGTGCTCGTCGAGCGCGACCTCCATGTTGTAGAACTTGACCTCCACGCCGTAGAGGAGCGTGTCGTCGTTCGCCGTGCCGGGGGCGATCTTGTCGAGGGCGTAGATCATTTCGATGATGCCGTCTAAAATGCGCTTGGGCAGCACGAGGCTCAGGTCGCCCGGCGTCGCCGCGAGGGTCGGGGTGACAAGCCCCTCCTCGATGCGCTTGACCGTGCTGCGCCGGCCGCGCACGAGGTCGCCGAAACGCTGGACGATGACCCCGCCGCCGAGCATATTGGAAAGGCGGGCGATGCTCTCGCCGTAGCCGTTGGAATCATGGAACGGCTCGGAGAAGTGCTTGGCGACGAGGAGAGCGAAGTTGGTGTTCTCGGTCTGCATGGCCGCGTCCTCGTAGCTGTGGCCGTTGACGGTCACGATGCCGTTGGTGTTCTCGTTAACGACGATGCCGTGCGGATTCATGCAGAAGGTGCGCACGTTGTCCTCAAACTTCTCGGTGCGGTAGACGATCTTGCTCTCATACAGCTCGTCGGTGAGGTGGGAGAACACGACGGCGGGCAGCTCGACGCGCACGCCGAGGTCCACGCGGTTGGACTTGGTGGGAATGTCGAGCGCGCGGCACACGCCCTCCATCCACTTGCTGCCGCTGCGGCCGACGGAGACGATGCACTTGCCGCACTCATACTGCGCGTCGGCGCACACGACGGTGAAGCCGCCATCCTTTGCCTCGAGCGCCTGCACAGGGGTGTCAAAGTAGAAATCGACCTTGCTTTTGAGGTCGTTATAGAGATTCTCGAGCACGACATAGTTGATGTCGGTGCCGAGGTGGCGCACGGAGGCGTCGAGCAGCTTGAGCTTGTGCTGGATGCAGAGCTTCTTGAACTGCGAGCCGGCGGTGGAGTAGAGCCTGGTGCCCTCGCCGCCGTAGAGCATATTGATCTCGTCGACATAGTGCATCAGATCGAGCGCCTGCTGCTTGCCGATGTACTCATAGAGCGTGCCGCCGAAATCGTTGGTGATGTTGTACTTGCCGTCGGAAAACGCGCCCGCGCCGCCGAAGCCGCTCATGATCGAGCAGCTTTTGCAGCCGATGCAGCTTTTGACCTTCTTGCCGTCGATGGGGCAATGGCGCTTTTCAAGGCTGTGGCCGGCTTCAAAAACGGCGACCCTGAGCGAGGGGGCGAGCTTCGTCAGCTCGTAGGCGGAGAAGATGCCGCCGGGGCCCGCGCCGATGATGGCAACGTCGTACTTCATGGTAACAACTCCTGTTCTGTGTTTTGCTGTGAGCGGCGCGGCAGAGACTGCCGAGCCTTAAACATTCTACATGGGAAACGGAGAAAGTCAAGCGGATCGGCGATAGAAGCATTATTAAAAATAGCACAGCCTATCATAAGCTGTGCTATGAAGCGGTCAAAGATTCCTGCGGATGGTGCTGATGGCGTTTTTCTCCAGCCGCGAGACCTGCGCCTGCGAAATGCCGATCTCACCGGAGACCTCCATCTGCGTCTTGCCGTCGTAAAAGCGCATGGCTAAAATACGCTGCTCGCGCGGCGAGAGCTTGTCCACCGCTTCGCGCAGAGCGATCCGGTCGAGCCAGCTTTCGTCGGTGTTGCGCGTGTCGCGCACCTGATCCATCACGCAGACGGTGTCGCCGCCGTCGGAGTAGACGGGGTCGAAGAGGGAGACGGGATCGACCACCGCGTCCATGGCGAACACGACCTCCTCGCGGGGAAGGTCCAGCTCCTTGGCGATCTGCTCGACGGTCGGCTCACGCTGGTTCTCACGCTGGAGCTTTTCCCGCGCCTGCAGCACGCGGTAGGCCGTGTCGCGCATGGAGCGGCTGACGCGGATGGCGCTGTTGTCGCGCAGATAGCGGCGGATCTCGCCGATGATCATGGGCACGCCGTAGGTCGAGAAGCGGACGTTCTGCGAGACGTCGAAATTGTCGATGGCCTTGATGAGACCCACGCAGCCGACCTGAAAGAGGTCGTCGGCGTTCTCGCCGCGGCTGGCAAAGCGCTGGATGACCGACAGCACGAGCCGCAGATTCCCCTGAATGAGCGTTTCCCGCGCACGCTCGTCGCCCAAATGGCTGCGCCGCAGCAGCTCCGTCATTTCGTCCGACTTGAGCGTCGGCAGCTTCGCCGTGTTCACACCGCAGATCTCCACCTTGCCGAGCATCGTACCGTCCTCCTTGCACTGGATGCTCTCATTATTTCCGCGGCGGTGCGAAACATACCGCGCGGCGGCGGGGATATTTTTAATCGTTCGGCACAATGCGATGGATTTCGCGCGGGAGGGTGGTTCTCACGGTGCGCGGAGGCGGGCGCGGGAGTTTTTTCCGGGGTTCGTTCAGGAAAGAAGTCCAATGCTCAGGGCGATGATGGCGGCGTTGAAAAAGTCGTTGAACAGACCGCCGACCATCGGGATCATAAAGTAAGCCGAGGGCGAGGGCCCGTAGCGGCGGGCGACCGCCTGCATATTCGCCATCGCGTTGGAGGTCGCGCCCATGCCGAAGCCGATGAAGCCCGCGGTGATCATCGCGGCGTCATAATTGCGGCCCATGAGCGGGAAGAGGACGAGGATGGAGAAGAACACCATCAGAAGGACCTCAGCGGCAAGGCAGACAAGCATCGGCAGCGCCAGATCCACGAGCTGCCAGAGCTTGAGACCGGAGAGCGCCATGGAAAGGAAGATGGCGAGGAACATATTGCCCATCGTGCTGATCTCGGCGGCGGGGAACTCGATGTGCCCGGTGTGGTCGATGAGGTTGCGGACCGCGACGGCCACGAGCATGGGGCCGATGTAGGCCGGGAAATTGAAGCCGCAGAGCTTCGTGAGTCCCGTGGTGACATAGCTGCCGAGGCCGACGCAGAACGCGAGCATCAGAAAGCCGAGCACAAAGCGGTTGGAGTGCGTGGTGAAGTGCGCGTCGTCGGCGTCCTCCTCGTGCTCGCGGCCCTCGGGAAGCTCCTCGCGCAGATGGTTTTTGACAATAAGATGGCGGGCGATAGGGCCGCCGAGGACGGAGCCGAAAATGAGGCCGAAGGTCGCCGCCGCAACGGCGACGGTCGTTCCGCCGACCGCGCCCGCGGCGTCGAGGTCGGGGCCGATGGCCGCGGCGGTGCCGGGCCCGCCGATCATGGAGATGGAGCCGCAGCCGAGGCCGTAGAGCGGGTTTTTGCCCATGAGCGCCATCACGCCGCTGCCGACGGCGTTTTGCAGAAGGATGGTGACGATGCTCAGTGCGAGCAGCAGCATCACGGATCTGCCGCTCTTGACAAGCATGGGGATGCTCACGGTGAAGCCGACGGTGGTGAAGAACAGGATCATGAAGACCGTCTCGAGCGTTTCGTCAAAGGTGATGACCGCAAGACCGGAGGCATAGAGCAGGGTGTTGAACAGCGCGAAGCACAGTCCGCCGACAAGCGGAGCGGGCACGCAGAAGCGCCGGAGCGCCGGGAGCTTTCGCGTCAGCGCCGCGCCGAGCCAGTACATAACGGCGCCGAGTGCGAGGGCATGGTACATATTGAGCTGGATCTCTCGCATGGGGTGGTTCCTCCGGTTCTTTGTTTTTTCGCTGGGACGGAATACGCCGCATTGCGGCGGAAGGTGGGATAGGACTTCCTGCGGTGCGAATAGAATGGCAGGGAACAGGGGGGAGCGCGATGAACTGCCGATTTACAGACCTGCGCTGCAAGGAGGTCATCAACATTTGCGACGGCTGCCGTCTGGGCTATGTCGGCGACGTGGAATGTCAGCTGCCCGAGGGGCAGATGACCGCGCTGATCGTGCCGGGGCCGTTCCGCTTTTTCGGCCTGTTCGGCCGCGGCGAGGAATATTATATCCCGTGGGACTGCATCCGACAAGTGGGGGACGACATCATTCTGGTCGATAAGCCGTTCCCGCAGCGCGAGCCGCCGCGCCGCGAACGGCGCGCACGCCGCCGGCGTTTATGATGCACAGGACGATTTTTTATTATCAAAGAAATTGTTAAGAAATGCAAGAGCGGGATGCGGAAAATGAAAAATGTTTAAAATTTCTTCACAACTTGCTGCTCCGCGCGGGAATTTGAGAAAATGTGCGGGAAACAGGCACTTTTCTGAAAAAAGTGCTTGCAATCTATAGTAATGTACGGTATAATGCTCGGGTATTCCGCACGGGGACCCGACTTCCTGTCTGTGCCAAAGGTTGGCAGGGGGGATGAAGGCTCCGGAGGTAAAACTAAATTTGAAGGAGAAACTACAAGCAATGGCAAACGTCGTATCCATGAAAGCCCTGCTCGAGGCAGGCGTCCACTTCGGTCATCAGACCCGCCGCTGGAACCCCAAGATGGCTCCCTACATTTACACGGAGCGCAACGGCATCTATATCATCGACCTGCAGAAGACCGTCAAGAAGCTCGAGGAAGCCTACAACTTCGTGCGCAGCATCTCCGAGAGCGGCCAGTCCCTGCTGTTCGTCGGCACCAAGAAGCAGGCGCAGGAGGCCATCAAGGATGAGGCTCTTCGCTGCAATATGTACTATGTCAACGCCCGCTGGCTCGGCGGCATGATGACCAACTTCAAGACCATGCGCACCCGCGTGGACCGTCTCAACCAGCTCAAGACCATGCAGGCGGACGGCACCTTCGATATGCTGCCCAAGAAGGAAGTCATGAAGCACCTCGGCGAGATCGAGAAGCTCGAGAAGTACCTCGGCGGCGTGAAGGACATGAAGAAGCTGCCCGGCGCCCTGTTCATCGTTGACACCCGCAAGGAGCGCAACGCCATCGCCGAGGCGCACAAGCTCGGCATCCCTGTTGTCGCCATCGCCGATACCAACTGCGATCCCGACGAGATCGACTATCCCATCCCCGGCAACGATGACGCTATCCGCGCCATCAAGCTCATCGCCTCCGTGATGGCCAACGCCATGATCGAGGGCAAGCAGGGCGAAGTCACCGAGGACGCCGCGGCGGAGAAGGCCGAGGGCGAGGCTCAGGCCGAAGCCTAATTTTACGAGGAGGACAAGAATATGGCTATTAGTGCTGCTGATGTGAAGAACCTGCGCGAAATGACCGGCGTGGGCATGATGGACTGCAAGAAGGCTCTGACCGAGTGCGACGGCGACATCGACAAGGCGATCGAGTACCTGCGCGAAAAGGGTCTCGCCGCTTCCGCGAAGAAGGCCGGCCGCATCGCTGCCGAGGGTATGGCTTACGCCACCGTCATCGACGGCGTGGGCGTCGTGGTCGAGGTCAACGCCGAGACCGACTTCGTCGGCAAGAACGAGAAGTTCCAGAACTTCGTCAAGGGCGTCGCCGCTGTCGTCGCCAAGGAAGACCCCAAGGATCTCGAGGCTCTGATGGCGGCTCCCTACGGCAATGGCCGTACCGTTGAGCAGGAGCGTCAGGAGATGGTCCTCGTCATCGGCGAGAACATTCAGGTCCGCCGCTTTGCCCGCTTCGCGGCCAACACCTCCACCCCGTATATCCATGCCGGCGGCAAGATCGGCGTGCTTGTCAACTTCAAGGTCGACGGCGGCATCGACGCCACCGAGATCGCCAAGGATGTTGCCATGCAGATCGCGGCGCTCAATCCCCGCTTCTGGGATAAGAGCCAGGTCTCTCAGGACGTTCTCGACGAGGAGAAGAAGATCATGATGGCTCAGATGGCCAACGACCCCAAGATGGCCAGCAAGCCCGAGCAGGTCCGCGAGAAGATCGTCATGGGCAAGCTCAACAAGTTCTATTCCGAGAACTGCCTGCTCCAGCAGGAGTTCGTCCGCGGCGACGTGTTCACCGGCACGGTCGAGCAGTATATTGCTGACGCTGCCAAGAAGCTCGGCGGCAAGATCGACTTCGTGGACGCCGTTCGTTTCGAGAAGGGCGAGGGCATCGAGAAGAAGCAGGAGAACTTCGCCGAAGAGATCGCTTCCATGATCAAGGGCTAAGGCTCCCGAGAGCAAATAACACAGAGGCCGGACACGGAAGTGTCCGGCCTCTTTTCTTGTGCAGAACGACGAAAAAACGCAGGTTTATTTTTGCAGGAGCAATGCAACAAAAATTGCAAAAATCCTTGTAAAGAGACGCAGAAAATGCTATAATAATTAAACTTATCGGGTAAATCCACCCGAGAATGAATTTTTTCGCAGGAGAGATTGCGTTGGGTACCCTGTCCGACCTATGGAATTCACTTGATTTTTCGGCAATGCTGTCGGCGCTGATGCGCCTGATTGCCGTATTTTTATGCCTGACGGTCCACGAGACCTGCCACGGCCTTGCGGCCTATGCGCTCGGCGACCCGACCGCGAAGCGGGAGCATCGGCTGAGCCTGAACCCGCTGCACCACATCGACTGGGTGGGCCTTGCGTGTATGCTGGTGCTCGGCTTCGGCTGGGCAAAGCCAGTGCCGGTGGATATGCGCTATTTCAAGAAGCCGAAGCAGGGCATGGCGCTCACGGCGCTGGCCGGACCGGTATCGAATTTTGTGCTGGCGCTGCTTGCCCTGCTGTGCGCGCGGCTCGTCTATCATCAATACGGCGCGCTGTGGGTTTTCATCTTTGACCTGCTGCTGACGACGGCGTATCTGAGCGTCGGTCTCGGGCTTTTCAACCTCATTCCCATCTCGCCGCTCGACGGATCAAAGGTACTCTTTGCCTTCCTGCCGGACAGCGCGTATGAGAAGCTGATGCGCTACGAAAAATACGGTATGATCGCGCTGCTGATTCTCGTGTGGCTCGGCGTGGGCGATAATGTGCTCAGCACAGCAATCTATAACGTATACGCTGCTATGATCAATTTCGTTTTCCGCGGCATTGTTTAAGCGCGGAGAGTGAACGGAGAAACGAATGGACAACCCTATTTTTAAGCTCGAGGGCGTGGTGCATGAGCGCTCGGCGGAGACGCTTCAGGATTTTGAAGGCCCGCTCGACCTCATCCTTTTCCTGCTCTCAAAAAATAAGATCGAAATACAGGACATTCCCATCGCGCTCATTTTAGAGCAGTACCTTGCCTACCTCGAGCAGCGCAAGCAGCTTGACCTTGAGGTGGCGAGCGAGTTCATCACGATGGCGGCGCACCTGATGTACATCAAGACGCGGATGCTGCTGTCCATCGAGGACGAGGAAGCGCAGAACGAGATGGAGCAGCTCATTCAATCCCTGAAGGAGCGCCAGCAGAAGGACACCTATCTGCGCATCCGCACGCTGACCGAGACGCTGGGGCCCATGAGTGAGTTCGGACGCAACACGATGACGAAGAATCCCGAACCGATGGAGCGCGGGAAGATCTACGAATACGACCACGAGAAGGCAGACCTGGTGCTGGCCATGCAGTCGATCTTCGATCGCGCGGAGAAGCTGGCGCCGCCGCCGCGCGCGGCCTTTGAGCAGATCGTGCAGCGCGAGCCGTATTCCGTCTCCGACAAGGCGGGCGAGATCGTACGGCGGCTCAAGAGCTTCGGCATCACGCGCTTTTTGCTGCTGTTCCGCGGCGCGAAGAGCCGCAGCGAGATCGTGGCGACCTTTATGGCGGTGCTGGAGCTGTGCCGCGCGAGCGTGATCCGTCTCGCGGGCGGCGAGACCGACTGCACGGTGGACTGCGAGCAGGACGCACCGGAAACTTTTACATTGTGAGGAACGTATGGCACTGGAAACGATGGACTTACATGAGGTCCGCTCGGCGATGGAGGGCATTCTCTTTGCCGCCGGCGAGCCGGTGAATATCGACCGCATCTGTCTGGCGCTCGAGTTGGACAAGCCGACGGCGGAGCAGGTTTTGCAGGAGCTTGGCGACTACTACGCTTTCGAGCGCCGCGGCATCCGTCTGGTGCGGATGGAGAACTGCTATCAGCTCTGCTCCGCGCCGGATTACGCGGACATCATCCGCAAAGCGTTTGAGATCCGAAAGCCCGCGAAGCTCTCTCAGCCCGCGCTGGAGGTGCTGACCATCATCGCCTATTATCAACCGACCACGCGCGCCTATGTCGATCAGGTGCGCGGCGTGGACAGCTCGTACACGATGGGACTTTTGCAGGAGCGTAAGCTCATCGAGGAGTGCGGACGGCTCCAGGTGCCGGGACGGCCCAGGCTCTACCGCACGACGAAGGAATTCCTGCGCGTGTTCCATTTGAGCTCGCTCGAGGAGCTGCCCGAGATGCCGGGACTTGAGGCGGACGGCCAGCTGCGGCTGGATACGGACGGTGCGATCCTTGACCCGATGCAGCTCACGGCTGCGGCGGAAAGCGAGCCGGACGCGGAGGAATAAGCGGACCGGACAGCGAACGGGGAAGGAGGCTTGACCATGACGGCGCTGGAGATCATCGGCATGATTCTGCTGCTCTTTCTTCTCCTTTCGCTGCTGCGCGTGGGCGTGATCGTCGATTTCGGCGGTGAGCTGCGCGTGCGGCTGCGCGTCGGTCCGGTCAAGCTGACGGTCCTGCCGAGGAAGGAAAAGAAAGCACAGAAGAAGGCAGCGGAAGCAGCCGGGAAAACGCCGGAGGAGAAGACAAAGCCGAAGGCGGCGGGCGGACACCGCCTGCCGAAGCTCAGCTTTCCCGAGCTGCGCGAGCTTGCGGGGACGGTGCTCGGCGCGCTGAAGCGGACGCTTCGCCGCACCTGCCGCCGCACGCGCATCGACCCGCTGGAGGTCGGCGTGATTTTTGCGGGCGACGATCCGGCGGACACGGCGCAGACCTACGGCTATGCCAACGCCGCGCTGTGGACTCTGATGCCGAAGCTCGAGGAGCTGTTCTATATCCCGAAGCCGTCCGTCTATCTGGGGATGGACTTCACCAAGGCGGAGAACTCGGCGGAGGGGACGGTCGGCGTATCGCTGCGCGTGTGCGACCTCTTTGCCATTCTCTTTACGTTGGCGGTGCCGGTGGGAAAATGGTTCCTGCGTTGGCGCAGGGCGCACGGGGGCGAGGCAAAAGCGGAGCCGCCGGCGGAGCGCGCGGCTGTGCCGAAAACGAATGAACCGGAAAAACGGACTGCATAGAAAGGAAGATCAAGATGGAGAACAAGGAAAAGAATTCGGTAAGCGAGCTGATGGAGACTACGATGACGAAGATCCGCGAAATGGTGGATTCCAATTCCGTCATCGGTGAGCCGATCACCACGCCGGACGGCGTGACGCTCATCCCCGTGTCCCGCGTGAGCCTTGGCTTCGGCAGCGGCGGCGGGACCTATGGCCAGACCAGCGAGCGCTTCGGTGGCGGCGGCGGAGCGGGCGTGAAGATCGACCCCGTGGCGTTCCTCGTCATCAAGGACGGGCAGACGCGCATGGTGCCGGTCGCCGTGCCGGCGACCGCGACGATGGACCGCGTACTGGAGATGGCGCCGCAGCTCATCGATCGCGTCGAGGGCTTCGTCAACAAGAAAAAGGAAGAGAAAGAATTTGTGTAAAAGCGGGCATACTGAAGTCATTCTGTAAAAAAGGGTGATGGAAGTTGACTCGTGTCGTGCAACGAAGGGCGGCGCTTGTGCTGATGGTATGCAGCCTGCTCGGCTGCGTGGACTGCGCGGCGGCGCAGAGCGCGCCGCAGACCGGCGCGGAGGCGTTCATTCTGATGGACGCCGGCAGCGGCCGGGTGCTGACCGGAAAAAACACCGAACAGGAGCTTGCGATTGCGAGCACGACGAAGATCATGACGGCGCTCGTGGCACTTGAGACAGGAAACCTTTCGGACAAGGTGACTGTAAAGCAGAACCACTTGAAGGAAGGCTCGTCCATGTACCTGCGCGCCGGCGAGGTGTTGACGCTCGAGGAGCTGCTCTACGGGTTGCTGCTGCCGTCGGGAAACGACGCGGCGGAGTGCATCGCCGACCATTGCAGCGGCGGGGTAGAGCGCTTCGTCGCGAGAATGAATGAGAAGGCCGCGGCGCTCGGCATGACGCACACCTCGTTCGCGAACCCGAGCGGACTGGACGCGCAGGGACACTATTCCTGCGCACTCGACATGGCGCGGCTCGCGGCGTATGCCATGCGCGAGCCGACCTTTGCGCGCATCGCCGCGACCAGAACGGCGGCGGTGGGCGAGCGGATGCTGGGCAACCACAACAAGCTGCTCGCGTCGCTTGAGGGCTGCACCGGTCTCAAGACCGGCTATACGGACAATGCGGGCCGCACGCTTGTGACCTGCTGCGAAAGAGACGGGATGCGTCTCATCGCCGTGACGCTCAACGACCGCAGCGACTGGGCGGATCACGCGGCGCTGTATGAGTATGGCTTCGCCGCCTTCGCGCGCAAGCGCGCGGTGGCGCGCGGCGAGGAATACACCCTCGCGCCGGTGCGCGGCGGAACGCAGACGAGCGTGTCGCTCGCGGCGGGGGAGAGCTTCTTCTATCCGGTGACGGCGGGGGAGGAGCTGCTCGTATCGGCCAGGCTGCCGGAGGAGCTGACCGCTCCGCTCACGGCGGGGCAGGCGGTCGGCGAGCTGATCGTTTCCATGGACGGAAGGGAGCTCGCGCGGGCGCCGCTCGTATGCGCGGAGCCGGTCGCGGCGGCCGAAAAAAAGCAGAGCCTGTTCGAGCGGCTGTTTGACCGGACAGGCTGAGGAAAAGAGGTGCTTTGCGCTGGCAGAGCGTTTGCAGAAGCTGATCGCCGCGGCGGGGCTGTGCTCCCGCCGGACGGCGGAGGAATGGATCGCCGCGGGGCGCGTGCGCGTCAACGGAGAGACGGCGACGGTCGGACAGAGCGCCGACCCGGAAACGGATACGATCTGCGTGGACGGCGTGCCGGTCACGCCGCCGGAGCGGAGGGTCTACCTGATGCTCAATAAGCCGCGCGGCTATGTCACCACGCTCAGCGACGAGCGGGGACGGCCCACGGCGGCGGAGCTGGTGGCGGACTGCGGGACGCGCGTCTATCCGGTCGGGCGGCTGGACCTCGACAGCGAGGGACTGCTGCTCTTTACCAACGACGGGGCATGGATGCAGCGCATCCTGCACCCGAGCCACGAGATCGAAAAGACCTATGAGGTCACGGTGGCGGGAGCGGTCGAGAACGCGGCGGCAGAGCTCGCCGCGGTGCGCTCCGTCGACGGAGAGCCGATCGCGCCCGCGCGGGTGCGTCTGCTGCGAAAGGGGAAGGAAACAGCGGAGCTGTCCGTCACCATCCACGAGGGGAAAAACCGCCAGATCCGGCGGATGTGTGCAGCGGTCGGGCTGCACGTCAAGCGCCTGCGCCGCGTGCGGGAGCACACCCTATCGCTCGGCGCGCTGCCGGAGGGCGGCTGGCGCGAGCTGACTGCGGACGAGGTCCGCGCATTTGAGCAAGAGAAGTGAGGAAAACACCCATGCCGAAGAACATTTTACATACCATCGAGAAGAACATGAGCAGCTTTTCCAAGGGGCAGAAGCTCATTGCCCGTTTTATTCTGGAGGATTACGACAAGGCGGCGTTCATGACGGCCAGCAAGCTCGGCAAGACCGTGCAGGTGAGCGAGTCGACCGTGGTGCGTTTTGCGACGCAGCTCGGCTACGATGGCTACCCGAGTATGCAGCGAGCTTTGCAGGAGATGATCCGCGGCAAGCTCACGAGCATCCAGCGCATCAAGGCGTCGGAGGGGGAGCTGAGCGGCAGCGACCTGGTGACGAACGTGCTCCAGCGCGATATGGAAAAGATCCGTATGGCGATGGACCAGACCGACGGCTCGGAGTTCAGCCATGTGGTGGACATCATCGCGCAGGCGAAGCATATCTACATCGTGGGCTTCCGTTCCTCGTCGTTCCTGGCGGGCTATCTCAATTTCTATTTCCGCCTGATCTACGACAATGTGACGCAGGTGCAGGGCGGCGCTGCCGGCACCTTCGACCAGCTCTTCCGCGTGGGTCCCGGCGATGTGGTTATCGCCATCTGCTTCCCGCGCTACTCCGAGCTGGCGCTCAAGACGGTGCAGTATGCCAAGGATCGGGGCGCGACCATCATCGGCGTGACCGACAGCGAGATGTCGCCGGTGTATCAGATGTCCTCCGGCTCGCTGCTGGTGCGCAACGAGATGATCTCGTTCGTGGACTCGCTCGCTGCGCCGATGAGTATGCTCAACGCATTGATCCTTGCCGCCGCGCACAAGCAGGGAACGGACATCTCCGCGACCTTCAACGAGCTGGAGCACGTCTGGGATCGCTTCGGCATTTTCGGGAAGGTCGAGGATGAATAAGCAGCTTACGGTGATCGGCGGCGGAGCCGCCGGAATGATGGCGGCGATCTGCGCGGCGCGCAGAGGAACAGCCGTCACGCTGCTCGAGCCGAACGAGCGGCTGGGCAAGAAGCTCAACATCACCGGCAAGGGCCGGTGCAATGTGACAAACGACGCGGGCTGTGAGGAGCTGCTGGCAAACGTGCCGCAAAACGGGCGGTTTCTGTATTCCGCATTCTCCCGCTTCGACGGGCGCGGCACGATGGCGTTCTTTGAGGAGCTCGGCGTGCCGCTCAAGGTCGAGCGCGGGCGGCGCGTGTTCCCGGTGTCGGACCGCGCGTTCGACGTGTCCGCCGCGCTGGAGCGGGAGCTCAGACGGCTGCGCGTCACGCTTGTGCGTGACCGCGCGGTGTGCGTGCTGACGGACGAGACCGGCGCGGTGCGCGGCGTCAAGGGCGAGAAGGGTACATATCCCGCGCAGGCGGTCGTGCTGGCGACCGGCGGCGTGAGCTATCGGGGTACCGGCTCGACCGGCGAGGGGCATCGCATAGCGGCGATGCTCGGTCACACAGTCACGCCGCTCACGGGATCGCTCGTGCCGCTTCGCGCGGACGGCTGCGCGGAGCTGCAGGGCTTGAGCCTGCGGAACGTGGGGCTGACGGTCTACGAGAACGGAAAGAAGATCTACACCGATTTCGGGGAGCTGCTCTTCACGCATTTTGGCGTGTCCGGCCCGCTGGTGCTCTCGTCCTCGGCGCATATGCGGCACTTTGATAAAAAGAGCTATCGGCTGGAGCTTGACCTCAAGCCGGCGCTCGACGAGCAGCAGCTCGACAAGCGCCTGCTGTCGGATTTTCAGAAGCACGCGAACAGCGACTTCTGCAACGCGCTCGGCGAGCTTCTGCCGCAGAAGCTCATTCCCGCGGCGGTGGAGCGCTCCGGCACCCCGCCGCACGAGAAGGTACACGATCTCACGCGCGAGCAGCGCGCCGCGCTGCGGACGCTTTTGAAGCATTGGAGCATCGACGTTCTATCGCCCATGCCGGTGGAGAATGCCATCATCACCTCCGGCGGCGTCAAGGTCGGGGAGATCGACCCGAAAACGATGGCGTCGAAGAAGGTGCCGGGGCTGTATTTTGCCGGTGAGATCATCGACGTGGACGCCTATACGGGCGGCTTCAATCTGCAGATCGCGTGGGCGACCGGCAAGGCTGCCGGCGAAGCGGCAGCGGAGTATTTGACGGAACAATAAAGGAAATATACTTTACACATAGAATGAGGGAAATGCAGACGATGATACCCGAAAAGCACTATGCCGTCGCGGTGGACGGCCCCTCCGGCGCGGGGAAAAGCACGCTGGCCAAGGCGATCGCGGCGAAGCTCGGCATTTTGTATGTGGATACCGGCGCGATCTACCGCACGATCGGCTACGCGGTGAAGCGGCGCGGCATTGAGCCGCGCGACGAAGCCGCTGTCCGCGCGATCCTGCCGGAGCTGGAGATCGGTATGCGCTACGAGGCGGACGGTGAGCAGCACATGCTGCTCAATGGACAGGACGTGACGCGCGAGATCCGGCTGCCGGAGATCTCCATGTACGCGAGCGCCGTGTCGGCGCTGCCGGCGGTGCGCGCGTTCCTGCTGGAAATGCAGCGCGATCTGGCGCGGAAGCACAGCGTCATTATGGACGGGCGTGACATCGGCACGGTGGTGCTGCCGGACGCCGAGGTGAAGATCTTTCTGACGGCGTCTGCCGAGGTGCGCGCGCAGCGCCGCTGCCTCGAGCTGGAACAGCGCGGCACGCCGAAGCCCTACGACGAGGTGCTGCGTGAGCTCAATGAGCGGGACTACAACGACTCCCACCGCGCGGCCGCGCCGCTCCGGGCGGCGGAGGACGCAATAGTCGTCGATACCTCCGCGCTCGATTTCGACGCGAGCAGGGAAGCGCTGCTCGCCCTGATCCGGGAGAGGCTGCAATGAACCATGTTTTTTTTGGCATCATCTGGGTGCTCGCGCAGATACTGCGGCTGCTGTACCGCATCGAGGTGAAGGGACTGGAGAACCTGCCGCGGAACGGCGTGCTGCTCTGCCCGAATCATGCGAGCGACCTCGACCCCGTGCTCATCGGCATCTGCCTGCCGATCAACTACCGCCTGCATTTCATGGCGAAGGAGGAGCTGTTCCAGAATCGCTTGTTCGGCCGCATCCTCCGCGCGCTGGGGGCGTTTCCGGTCAACCGCGAGGGAGCGGACATCCAGGCGGTCAAGACCGCGATGAAGGTCATCCACGAGGGCGAGAATCTGCTCATTTTCCCGGAGGGAACGACCATTCACGATGGCGTGGGCTGCCACGACGGTCTGCCGGCGCACGCCCATTCCGGCATCGCGATGATCGGCGTGCGCTCGGGCGCGACGCTCGTTCCGGTATTCGCGGACGGGAAGAAGAGAATGTTCCGCAAGACGACGATCATTTTCGGCGAGCCGTATGTGCCGCAGATCACGGGACGGCGCGGGACCTCCGAGGAGCTGCAGAAGGTCGCGGACGACGTGCTGCGCGGGGCGTATGCGCTCGGCGGTCAGGCGGTGGGAGGCGCGCCGCTGTGAGGGTCATTCTTGCTAAGACCGCAGGCTTCTGCTACGGCGTGGAGCGCGCGGTCTCGCTCGCGCACGAAACGGCCAAGGCGCATGGCGGCGCGATGCTCGGGAGCGTTATCCACAACGCCAATGTCGTCGCGGAGCTGGAGCGCGAGGGGATGCGTCTGATCGCGTCGCCCGAGGAGGCGGCAGCGGGGGAGACGGTGCTCATCCGCTCCCACGGCGAGAGCCGGAAGGTGCTGGAGGAGCTGCAGGCACGCGGCGTGGAGATCGTCAGCGCGACGTGTCCGAACGTGCGGCACATCCAAAGACTTGTCACCGAGGCCGAGGCCACGGGGCGGCAGGTCGTCATCATCGGCGAGCACGACCACCCCGAGGTGCAGGGCATCGCAAGCTGGTGCAGGGGCGCAAAAATTTTCGGAAACGCCGAAGAAGTTGCGAAATGGGCGGAGGAAACGGCGGAAATTGCCGATTTGCCCATAACGATGGTCGCGCAGACCACCTGTATTCGTGCGCTTTGGGAAAGTTGCGTGAAATTTCTAAAAAAAGAGTGTACAAATCTGAAAATTGATGATACAATATGCAATGCTACGCAAAAGCGTCAATCGGAGGCGGCGGAGATCGCTTCTTCGGCGGACGTGATGGTGGTGGTCGGAGACCGGAAAAGCGCTAACACCAGACATTTGACGGAAATCTGCAAAGAGAACTGCACGCGCGTCTATCAGATCGAGGACGCCGACGAGCTCTCGCCGGACATGTTTCATGGCTGTACTGTTGCGGGCCTGACGGCTGGTGCCTCCACTCCTGCGGGCATCATTAAGGAGGTATATGCAACCATGACGGAAGAAATCAAGACCATTGAAGGTAACGAGACCTTCGAAGAAATGCTCGACAAATCTTTTAAGACTTTAAATACAGGAGATAAGGTGACCGGTATCGTCACGGCCATCGGTGCGACCGAGATCCAGGTCGACCTGGGCTGCAAGCAGGCGGGCTACATTCCCGTCAGCGAGCTTTCCAGCGATCCCGACGCCAAGGTCGAGGACATCGTCCATGTCGGCGACGAGATCGAGACCTACATCGTCCGCGTCAACGACGTGGAGGGCTATGCCACCCTTTCCAAGAAGCGCCTCGACGCGGTCAAGGTCTGGGAGGACATCGAGAATGCTGTTGAGAACAAGACCGTTCTCGAGGGCATCGTCACCGAAGAAAACAAGGGCGGCATTGTCGTTTCCGTCAAGGGCGTGCGTGTGTTCGTTCCCGCTTCCCAGAGCGGTCTGCCCAAGGACAGCGATCTGAGCCAGCTCATCAAGCAGCGCGTTCAGCTCCGCATCACCGAGGTCAACCGTGCCCGCCGCCGCGTCGTCGGCTCCATCAAGGCCGTGCAGAACGAGGCCCGTGCGGCCGCGCAGGCTGAGATCTGGGCCAACATCGAGGTCGGCAAGCACTATGACGGCGTGGTCAAGTCCATGACCAGCTACGGCGTGTTCGTCGATATCGGCGGCGTGGACGGTATGGTCCACATCTCCGAGCTGAGCTGGAGCCGCATCAAGAATCCCGCCGAGGTCGTCTCTGTCGGCGATCATCTCGACGTGTACGTTCTCTCCTTCGATCCCGAGAAGCACAAGATCTCTCTCGGCGTGAAGGACCGCACCCAGAATCCCTGGGATGTGTTCATGAACACCTACAAGGTCGGCGACGTGGCCAACGTCCGCATCGTCAAGCTGATGACCTTCGGCGCGTTTGCTGAGGTCGTTCCCGGCGTGGACGGTCTGATCCACATTTCCCAGATCGCGGACCGCCGCATCGACAAGCCCTCCGACGTTCTGGCCGAAGGCGACAAGGTCGACGCGAAGATCATCGCCATCGACGAGGATAAGAAGAAGATCTCTCTGAGCATCCGTGCGCTGCTCACGCCCGCTGCGGAGGAAGAGGCTCCCGTCGAGGAGTAAATCCATACTGAATGAAAAAGGACAGGCTCTGCCTGTCCTTTTTTCTGTCTTCTTTCGGAAATTAGGCTTTTCAAGCGGGAAGATGTGTGGTAGAATACTCCTGTTGACAAAGTTTTAACAAAACCCCTTTACCATATTCATTCAGGAGGAGACCAACGATGAACGTTCAGGAACTCTATCAGAAGAAGCTGACCACCGCCGCCGAGGCGGTCAAGGCCGTCAAGAGCGGCGACTGGGTCGATTACGGCTGGTGCACGAACCATCCCTACACGCTCGACAAGGCGCTTGCCGCCCGTCAGAGCGAGCTGCGCGACGTCAAGGTCCGCGGCGGCGTGACGATGTGGATGCCCGAGATCTGCAAGGCGGAGGACGCCGGCGAGCACTTCACTTGGCATTCCTGGCATTGCAGCGGCATCGACCGCAAGATCATTGCCAAGGGTATGGGCTATTTCTCTCCCATGCGCTACAGCGAGCTGCCGCGCTTCTATCGCGACGGCAACGCCAAGGTGGACGTGGCGATGATCCAGGTCACGCCGATGGACAAGCACGGCAACTTCAGCTATGCGCTGGCCTGCTCGCATCTGGCGGATATGCTCGATAACGCCAAGACGGTCATCGTCGAGGTCAACGAGAATCTGCCGTGGGTCTACGGCCTGAACGGCTGCGAGATCAACATTGCCGACGTCGATATGGTCGTTGAGGGCGAGAACCCGCCCGTGGCGCAGCTCGGCGCGGGCGGCGCGCCGACCGAGGTCGACACCGCGGTGGCGAACCTCGTCGTGCCGCAGATCCCGAACGGTGCCTGCCTGCAGCTCGGCATCGGCGGTATGCCGAACACCATCGGCTCGATGATCGCGCAGTCCGACCTCAAGGACCTCTCCGTTCACACCGAGATGTATGTGGACGGCTTTGTGGATATGGCGATGGCCGGCAAGATCACCGGCAAGCACAAGCAGCTCGACAAGGGCCGTCAGGTCTTCGCGTTTGCCGCCGGTACGCAGAAGCTCTATGATTACATGGACCGCAACCCGGACGTCATGGGCGCGCCGGTCGATTACACGAACGATGTTCACGTCATCTCGCAGATCGACAACTTCATTTCCATCAACAATGCCATCGACTGCGACCTCTTCGGTCAGGTCAACGCCGAATCCGCCGGCATCAAGCACATCTCCGGCACAGGCGGCCAGCTTGACTTCGCCATGGGTGCATATCTTTCCAAGGGCGGCAAGAGCTTCATCTGCATGTCCTCGACCGTCACCGGCAAGGACGGCACGGTCAAGAGCCGCATCGTTCCCACGCTGACGCCCGGCTCCATCTGCACCGATCCGCGCTCCTGCACGCACTATATCGTCACCGAGTACGGCATGGTCAACCTCAAGGGCCTGTCCACATGGGAGCGCGCCGAGGCGCTGATCTCCGTGGCACATCCCGACTTCCGCGAGCAGCTCATCGCCGACGCGGAGAAGATGCACATCTGGCGCAGAAGCAACAAGTAAGCCTGCTATTTGATACAAAAGGGCGGCCCGAAGGGGCCACCCTTTTTCCTGCCGTAGGTGCGGGATCGGGCGCGATTTTTGAGCAGGAGGCAGAAAAAACTTGAAAAATATTCGGACTTGAGCTATACTATATACAGAGGGGAAATGACCCTTTTGCGGTTTTCTATGTTGTGTGACTGAAAATTTTTGACAGGAGGCGGGCGCCATGTTCTGCGTAGGGGATAAGATCGTGCATCCGATGCACGGAGCCGGTGTGATCGAAAGCATCGTGGACGAGAAGATCGGCAGGGACCTTGTCCGGTTTTATGTGTTCCGGATGCCTGTCTCCGGCCTGACGCTCAAGATCCCGACGGCGAACAGCGAGATGATCGGAGTCCGCGCAGTCTCGTCGGCAGAGACGATCGAGCGCGTGCTCGCGGAGCTCCCGAAGCTGAGCGTGGACATGACGACGAACTGGAACCACCGCTACCGCGAGAATATGGAGCGCATCAAGAGCGGCGACCTGCTGGAGGTCGCAGGCGTGATCAAGGCGCTGATGCACCGCGACGGCGAGCGCGGGCTCTCCACCGGCGAGCGCAAGATGCTGCACAACGCCAGACAGATCCTGCTTTCGGAGGTCGTGCTGGCCGAGGATGTGGAGTACGCCGACGCGGAGGCGCGTGTCAATGCGGCCATGATGGCGGAGGAGAGCGCATGAAAAAGCTGCTTGGGAGGCTGCTGGGCAAAGGCGTTTCCGCCGTTCGTCCGACCTGCACGGCGATCCTTGCCGCGGCGGGCAGCTCGCAGCGGATGGGCAGCGAAAATAAGCTCTTGCTGCCGCTGGATGGGATGCCGGTGCTGGCGCACACGCTGCGCGCGGTCGACGCGGCGCAGAGCGTGGACGAGATCGTGATCGCGGCGCGGGAGGAGGACCTGCTGACCTACGCGGAGCTCTGTAAGACCTATGGCATTCGCAAGCCGGTCAAGGTGGTCGTAGGCGGCGCGACAAGACAGGAATCCGTGCTGCGCGCGGCACTGGAGGCAAGAGCCGACGCGAAGCTGCTTGCTGTCCAGGACGGAGCGCGTCCGCTCGTGACGCCGGAGCTGTTCGACGCGGTGGTACTGCGCGCAGCGGTGTGCGCCGCGGCGGCTCCCGCCGTGCCGGTGCATGACACCATCAAGCTCGCACGGGATCGCCGCGTGACGGAAACGCCGGATCGCTCCATGCTCTTTGCGGTGCAGACGCCGCAGGTTTTTGACGCCGGACTTCTGAAAGCAGCGCTGCAATCCGCGCTGACGGAGCACGCGGCGCTGACGGACGATTGCTCCGCGGTAGAGCGCCTTGGCAAGGCAGTCTACTTGACAGATGGTGACGAGGAAAACATCAAGATCACCACACCGCTCGACCTGATCGTCGCAGAGACGATCCTGCGCCGACGGGAGGAACGGGAGGCGGAGGAATGACGGGTCTGCGCATAGGACACGGCTATGACGTCCACCGCCTGACGGAGGGGCGGAGGCTCATTCTCGGCGGCGTAGAGGTGCCGTATGAAAAGGGCTTGCTCGGCCACAGCGACGCCGATGTGCTGACGCACGCCGTCATGGACGCTCTGCTCGGCGCGGCGGCGCTGGGCGATATCGGCAAGCTCTTTCCCGATACGGACGCGGCTTACGCCGGGATCTCGAGCATCCTGCTGCTCGAGCGTGTGGCGGAGCGGCTGCGTGAGGCGGGATATGCCGTCGTCAACCTTGATGCGACGGTTTTGGCGCAGGCTCCGAAGCTCGCGCCCTACCGTGAGCGGATGCGGGAAAATCTCGCCCGCGTGCTTGCGCTTGATGCTTCCCGCGTCAGCGTCAAGGCGACGACCGAGGAGGGGCTCGGTTTTACCGGAGAGGGACTTGGCATCGCGGCGCACGCGGTCGCGCTGCTTGAGAAAATAGAATAAGAAAAAGGACGGCTGAGCCGTCCTTTTTTGCTATGCAAACGCATGGCAAAAATAGATATGTGCCCTTTCCTCGCCCCTGCGGGGCAACCGGAAAGAATGCACAAAAGCTTCACGCACCGGCCTTTGTGCATTTTTGTGGTGCGGTGCTTGTGCGTGAAGCTTCATGCGTCTACGCCGAAGGCATCCATCGCGGCGAAGAGCCACGCGCGGTTTTCTTCGCTCATTTCGCACAACGGCAGACGGAGAAGATCGCTGCACAGTCCCATGCGCGCCATCGCGGTCTTGACCGGAATGGGATTGACCTCGCAGAAGAGCGCCCGGATGAGCGGAGCAAGGCGAAGCTGTTCACGTCCTGCCTCCAAAATGCGGTCGGCAAGGCACAGCTCCACCAGCCTGTGCATTTCGCGCGGAACGATGTTTGCCGCGACGGAGATCACCCCTGCGCCGCCAAGCGCGCAGACGGCGGCGGTGTCCTCGTCGTTGCCGGACCAGACGGAGAAGCCGTCGCCGCAGAGGTTAAGGGTCTCCTGGATCAGGGCGAAGCTGCCGGAGGCCTCCTTGACGCCGACGATGTTCGGGTGCTGCGCGAGCACAGCGTAGGTCTCGGCGGTGCAGCTCACGCCGGTGCGGGATGGGACGTTGTAGACGATGAGCGGGCGGTCGACGGCGTCGGCGACGGCGGTGAAGTGACGCACGAGCCCACGCTGCGTCGCCTTGTTGTAGTAGGGCGTGACGACCAGAACGCCGTCCGCGCCCGCTGCACAGGCCTCACGCGAGAGTGCGATGGCGGAGGCGGTGTTGTTCGAGCCGGTGCCGACGATGACGGGGACGCGGCCGTTTACCTGCCGGATGGACCGCTCGATGATCTCGGCGCGTTCGGCATAGGTCAGCGTTGCGCCCTCGCCGGTCGTCGCGCAGAGGATAAGCGCATCGGTGCTGGAGGCGATATGCCATTCGATCAGCTGCTCAAGGGCGGGGAAGTCGATGCCGTCGGGCGTCATTGGCGTCACGAGCGCAACGCCGGAGCCGCGGAATAAGGATTGGGACATGATGGAAGCTCCTCTCTTTTTTGATAGCAGCGTGGAAAATATTGCCGGGAGAAAAAGAACGGTTTTCCTTGAATCCTTGCGCATTTTATCCTATAATGTAGAAACGCAGGGAAATGCGGCCAATGGAGGACCCCTATGAAACGATTCTGGAAAACGATCATCTTGAGTATGCTGCTTGCGCTCACGCTGTGTGTCGGCGCGCAGGCCACAGAGAATACTATGCTCAAGGTCGGCTTAAAATACGGCACGAACGCTCTTTTTACGGCGCGGCTGCAAAACTACAACGATACGCTCAGCGGCTCCGGCTACGAGTTCGGCTATTACGATGCCGACCGCAGCTTCGTTCCGCTCGCCGCGACGGATGAGCAGAGAATCACCGTTACGGTGGACAGCAACGCCTACGTTTCCGGCGGCGTGTGCTATGAGACGCGGCCGACGAATTACTCCACCATCCTCGGCGCCTACCACATTGAGCTGCTCACGGCGTTCGGCAGCTACGAGGAGGCGCTTGCGGTGGCGCAGAGCTACCCGAAGGGCTTCGTCGCCTACATCGACGGGGCGTATCGTGTGCGCGTCGGCAACCACGCGAGCTACGATGAGTCCGCGCGTGTACTGTCGGAAACAGATGTGCTGGCCTATGGCGCGCAGATCGTAACGCCGAGCAGCACCGGTGTGGTCGTGTCGGTCACGGATACGGACACTGTCCTCTTTGAGTTCGACTGCTCGGGCCTTCGCAGCCTCGGCGTCCGCCCACGCTCGGTGAGCGGGGAGAAGACGGTGACGTGGTTCTCCGGCTATCGCTACTATGGCGGCTTTGAATACCAGCGCACGACCGGCGGCTACATCAGCGTCATCAACGTGCTGGATATCGAGGATTACGTCAAGTGCGTCATTGCGGCGGAAATGTCGAACGACTGGCCGCTCGAGGCGCTCAAGGCGCAGACAGTCTGCGCGCGCACCTATGCCGCGTCTCAGACGCGGCACCGCAGCGCAGGCTTTGACGTCTGTTCAACAACAGACTGTCAGGCCTATCGCGGCGCGGCACTCTCCAATGAGCGCTCCGACGCGGCGGCGGAGGAGACGCGCGGCGTCTATCTCTACTACAACGGCGAGCTGGTGACCAACGCGGTCTACTACTCCTGCAACGGCGGCGCGAGCGAGAGCTGCAAGAACGTCTGGGGCAGCGAGGTGCCGTATCTGCAGGGCAAGCTCGATCCTTATGAGGCAAGCGTCGCGTGGCGCTTCTCCCGCTACTACTGGTCGTTCACTGCGACCGGCGACGAGCTGCGCGAGGTGCTCAAGTCCGAGGCCAATACCGACATCGGGCAGGTGCAGAACGTCTATGTGTCCGAGTACAGCGACACGGGCAACGTCATTGCCATCACCTTTGAGGGGACCCGGGGCAGCTACACCGCGCGGCGTGAGAAGTGCCGCACGCTCCTCAACGGCGTGTATGACCACATCAACGTGCGCAGTATGCGCTATACCGTCACCGGCGGCGACGCGAGCACTTACTATGTCAACGACGCGCAGAGCTCGGTGACCGGTACGGGCGGGCTGTATGTGATCGACGGCGACGGCGCGGTCGTACCGAACAATGCCGGTGCGAAGGATACCTACGTCATTACATCGGGCGGCGTGCAGTCGCTCGAGCGCAAGAGTGCGAACACGAGTAATACCTTCACCTTCTCCGGCTCGGGCTGGGGCCACAACGTCGGCATGAGCCAGTGGGGCGCGTTTGCCATGGCGGAGAAGGGCTATACCTATCGCGACATTCTGAATTTCTACTACACGGGCATCACGCTGAGCTGATGCGGAAAGAAGCAAGATGAAAACAAGCGATTTTTACTACGACCTCCCGCCGGAGCTGATCGCACAGACGCCGCTGGAAAAACGCGACGAGTCGCGCCTGCTGTGTCTCGATAAGGCGACGGGGGAGTGGTCGCACCATCATTTTTATGAGCTGCCGGATTTTTTGAGGGCGGGGGACTGCCTGATCCTGAATAACTCCCGCGTCCTGCCGGCGCGATTGCTGGGACACCGTTTGCCCGGCGGCGGAGCCTGCGAGGTGCTGCTGCTGCAGGACAAGGGCGATAAGGTGTGGGAGTGCCTTGTGCGTCCGGGCAAGCACCTGCGCGAGGGTGCGCGGGTGAGCTTCGGCGACGGCGAGCTGACGGCGGAGATCGCCGAGGTCCTGCCGGACGGCAACCGTCTGGTGCGCTTCGATTACAATGGCATCTTCCTTGAGGTGCTCGAGCGGCTCGGCAAGATGCCGCTGCCGCCCTACATCAAGGAGGAGCTGCAGGATCAGGAACGCTACCAGACCGTCTACTCCAAGGTCAACGGCTCGGCGGCGGCCCCCACGGCGGGTCTGCACTTCACGCCGGAGCTTCTGGAGAGGATCGCTGCCAAGGGCGTCGGCGTCGGCTATGTGACGCTGCACGTCGGGCTCGGCACGTTCCGACCGGTCAAGGAGGACGAGATCGAGCAGCACGATATGCACAGCGAATACTGCACCATTCCGCAGGAGACGGCGGATTTGATCAACCGCACGAAGGTGAACGGCGGGCGTGTGATCTGTGTTGGCACGACCTCCTGCCGCACCATTGAAAGCTGGGCGGGGGAGGACGGCACCATGACCGCGACCGGCGGCTGGACGAATATTTACATCTATCCGGGCTACCGCTTCAAGGTGATGGATGCGCTTGTCACGAATTTCCACCTGCCGGAGTCCACGCTCATCATGCTGGTGAGCGCGCTCGCGGGGCGCGAGCACGTTCTTGCCTCCTATGAGGAGGCGGTGCGCGAACGCTACCGCTTCTTCAGCTTCGGCGACGCGATGTTTATCTCTTGATGCATACGAATCGTATATGCATTGCATATACGATTCGATATTCTGTATATACAAAATGTGAGGAACAAGCTATGTTCAAGGTCATCAAATACGAAGGCAAGGCCCGGCGCGGCAAATTCCAATGCGCCCACGGCGGCGAGGTGCAGACGCCGGTTTTCATGAACGTCGGCACGCAGGCGGCGATCAAGGGCGGCGTGAGCGCGCTGGACCTCAAGGAGCTCGGCTGTCAGATCGAGCTGTCCAACACCTACCATCTCCATCTCCGCCCGGGTGACGACGTGGTACGCCAAATGGGCGGACTGCATAAGTTCATGCACTGGGACGGCCCGATCCTGACGGACTCCGGCGGCTTCCAGGTGTTCTCCCTTGCAGGGCTGCGCAAGATCAGGGAGGAAGGCGTCACCTTCGCCTCCCACCTTGACGGTCGCCGCATCTTCATGGGGCCGGAGGAGAGCATGCGCATCCAGTCAAACCTAGGCAGCGACATTGCGATGGCGTTCGACGAGTGCGTGGAGAATCCGGCGCCCTACAAGTACGCAAAGGACTCCTGTGAGCGCACGCTGCGCTGGCTGGAGCGCTGCAAGGCAGAGCATGACAAGTTAAACTCCTTGCCGGATACCGTCAACCCGGGGCAGATGCTTTTCGGCATCAATCAGGGTGCGACCTTTGAAGATCTGCGCATCTGGCACATGAAGGAGATTGCAAAGATTGACTGCGATGGCTACGCCGTCGGCGGTCTTGCGGTCGGCGAGCCGACGCAGGTGATGTACGACATCATCGACGCGGTCGAGCCCTATATGCCGCAGGACAAGCCGCGCTACCTGATGGGCGTCGGTACGCCGTCGAACATCATTGAGGGCGTGGCGCGCGGTGTGGACTTCTTTGATTGCGTGATGCCGGCACGCAACGCGCGCCACGGCAAGCTCTTCACCTGGAGCGGCGCGATCAACCTGAAAAACGAGAAATATAAGCTCGACGAGCGCCCGATCGACGAGCGCTGCGACTGCCCGACCTGCCGGAATTTCTCGCGCGCCTATCTGCGCCATCTCTTCAAGGCAGACGAGATGCTGGCGCTGCGCCTTGCGGTGATGCACAATCTCTATTTCTACAACAAGCTCACGGAACGCATCCGCGACGCGCTGGACGCTGGCGAGTTTGCGGCCTTCCGCGCGGAATACAGCGAAAAGCTTTCGGAAAGAGCGTAATTTGCCGCAGAAAACTCTTGCACATTAGGACGGATTCGGCTATAATGACAGCAATGCTGTTATGGCGGAACCTTAAAAAACGAAAGGAACTTTAACAATTATGGAATCCCTTCTTCTCATGGTCGCGATGATCGCGGTCTTCTATTTCCTCATCATTCGTCCGGAAAACAAGCGCAAAAAGCAGGCGGAGCAGATGCGCAGCAGCCTGAAAAAGGGCGACCGCGTCACCACCATCGGCGGTATGGTCGGTAAGATCGTGCAGGTCAACGACTCTACCATCGTCTTTGAGACGAGCGAGGACCGCGTCCGCATCGAGGTGACCAAGTGGGCGGTGCAGTCCACCGGCGCAATGGAGCAGGCTGCCGCACAGAAGAGCGGCAAGAAGGCTGACAAGGTCGAAGAAAAGGCAGAGGAGACTCCTGCTGTCGAGGAGAAAGCGACTGAGATGGTCGAGGCTCCTGCTGCGGAAGAAAAGCCCTCCTACGATCCCGAGATCAAGTAAATCCTATCCTGACGCGAAAGCGCCGGCCGAATGGCCGGCGCTTT
>ENA-UOJF01000087-UOJF01000087.1-human-gut-metagenome-genome-assembly--contig:-P74-NODE-87-length-92818-cov-13.535709_pt1 | contig 92818 bp, 79 predicted proteins | sample MGYA00242344_ERZ723891 | MGnify/ENA metagenome assembly ERZ723891 | reverse complement strand
TGATAGTTTAATGAGTATATTTTTGGAAACATAACTTACATGAAACAATTGTATATTTAGGTTTACAAAATGATGTGTATATTTTTATAACAATAAATTTGATTGTTTACAAATATTGTTTACCTTTGTATTGTTGTATAACAAGCATTCAAATTGCTACGAATAAGACAAAATGACAGATTCTATGGACTATGAAGTTGTAAATATGAAGGATCGGATCGTGAAAATAATGGAACGAGAACGAATGGGTCAAGCACAGTTTGCCAGTGCTATAGGAATTCAGCGTGCGGCGATGTCACACATCATATCTGGACGGAATAATCCAAGTTTGGATGTTATGCTAAAAATATTGCATCGCTACCCACAGCTGAATCCGGATTGGTTATTATTCGGTAAAGGAGAAATGTTACGTAGCAGTGATTCTTCAGTAGAGCAGGCAGAAGACCAGGCTAAAACTCCACCTCAACTGCATTTAATGGCTGATGATCATGTAGAAGTTTCGCAAGCAGCTCTTAACACGGAAAGAGAGCCATTGGAGAAACAAATGGCTATATCCGTAGAAAAAACGAGTAAAACCGTTAGTCGAATTATGGTATTTTATTCAGATAATACTTATGATACGTTTGTTCCTGAGCGCGTAGATGAAGAATAATATTTGCATCAACGGCAGGAATCCTATATTTATATTTGTTTCTTTTGTATCTTTGTAGGAAAACTTTGTAATCATTTAGATATGAAGAAGTATATGCTTGATATGAAGGTGACGGAAAATTGTCGGCTTCATCATAATTATTGTCTGCTAAAGCTTACAGCAGATGAACCCTTGCCGGATATGAATCCCGGCCAATTTGTACAAGTTAGAGTAGCCAATTCAGCTACAACTTTCTTGAGGCGACCAATATCCGTTAACTTTGTTGATAAGCAGACAAATGAGCTCTGGTTATTGATTCAGTTAGTTGGTGATGGAACCCGCAAGTTAGCCGAAGCAAAAAGAGGGGATTTAATAAACATTTTGCTGCCATTAGGAAACGGATTCTCTTTGCCAAATCTGGGTGAAGCGAAGAAGTTGCTTTTGATTGGTGGTGGTGTCGGCACGGCCCCCATGCTATATTTGGGAGCCCGTCTGAAAGAAATGGGATGTGAACCTATATTCTTGTTGGGTGCTCGTTCTAAGAATGATTTACTCCAGTTGGACCTGTTTGAGCAATATGGAAAGGTATACGTAACTACAGAAGATGGTTCGATGGGAGAAAAAGGGTATGTTACCAATCACTCTGTATTGCAATCAGTTCATTTTGATCAGATTTATACGTGTGGGCCTAAGCCAATGATGATGGCAGTTGCTAAATATGCTGCTGGAGAGTCAATAGCTTGTGAAGTCTCTTTAGAGAACACTATGGCTTGTGGTATTGGTGCTTGTCTTTGTTGTGTAGAGAAGACCAAAGACGAACATCATGTGTGTGTATGTACGGAAGGACCTGTTTTTAATATTGAAAAATTATCATGGCTGAACTAAGTGTTAATATAGGAAATTTGCAGTTGAAGAATCCGGTAATGACTGCTTCAGGAACGTTTGGATATGGCATTGAATATGCTGATTTTATTGATATTTCCCGTTTAGGAGGTATTTTTGTTAAAGGAACAACCATACAACCACGCGAAGGCAATCTGTACCCGAGAATGGCAGAAACACCAGCAGGAATGCTTAATGCTGTCGGTTTACAAAATAAGGGTGCTCAATATTTTGCAGATCATATTTATCCAGAAATTAAGGATATTGATACGAATATGATTGTGAATGTAAGCGGATCTTCAGTTGAAACTTATGTGGAATGTGCTGAAAAAATAGCTGAATTGGATCGGATCCCGGCTATTGAGCTGAATATATCTTGTCCGAATGTCAAACAAGGAGGTATGTCGTTTGGTGTAACAGCCCATGGAGCAGCGGAGGTTGTCCGGGCAGTCCGTAAGGCTTATCCAAAGACCCTTATTGTAAAACTTTCACCGAATGTAACAGATATAACTGAGATTGCCCGGGCAGTTGAAGCAGAAGGCGCAGATGCTGTTTCTATGATCAATACAATGATGGGAATGGCTATTAATGCAGAAAAACGAAAACCAGTTTTATCTACAATAACTGGAGGCCTTTCGGGACCTTGCGTTAAGCCCGTTGCCCTTCGGATGGTATGGCAGAGCGCCAAGGTTTTGAACATTCCGATTATCGGGTTAGGAGGTATATCTAATTGGAAAGATGCTGTTGAATTTCTGTTGGCGGGAGCAACAGCAATACAAATTGGAACTTATAATTTTATAGATCCTACCATTTCTATTCAGGTAATAGATGGAATCAATGACTATTGTGATCGGCATGGATTCAAATCTGTAAAGGAAATAATAGGAGCATTAGAGGTCTGAAATTTTACATATTCTAGGAAAAAACATTTCGTGTGCTTGTAATTCTTTTTAAAGATTTCAAACTCTTTGAAAACATAAAAACTGAGTTTCTACTATATTTCAGGAACTCAGTTTTTATGTTTTTGTAATCTTCCTATAGCATTCTAATTTTGAGATTTTCTTCAAAAAAACAGATGGATAGGCTTAAGAACAGTATTACTCTGTGATTTTACGGATGAATACAAGTCCTTTGGTATCGTTTCCACCTAGTCCAGCCATTTGAGGTTCCAGGTAGAAAGGTGTTCCTGCTTCAAATGAATCAATCTGGAAACGGAATATTGCCTTATTATCGCGTGTTACAGTTTTTACCTGTTCGAGATTTTTCAAAAGTTCATCTCGCTTCAGTACTTTAATGCTTTGTATCTGTAAATCATTCTCTCCAGCTATTTGGATGAAAGCCACTTCATAAGTTCCATTTCCGGCTATTTTTCCGGTAACATCTATTTTCCAAGGAGCAATTTTATCAGCTAAAACGAGAGTTGGTCTCCATTCTTCTGTAAATTGTCCAAACTCTTTATACTGAGAATAATCATTAGGATAATAAATCGGCAATGAATAATGCCGGTTGGAAACTACTGTTATTGCTCGGAAATCATTCTTACTTTCTACTTTTACTGGAGATGTATAAAGTGGTGAATGAATTGTCGGATAACTTCCATCTGTTGTATAACGGATTGGAGCACCTGCAACGCTCTCAGACAAAGTAAAAGTGATGTTACCATTCTCAGATTCTTTCATGGATACAATTGTCGGTTCTGGAACACGATAATTACATCCTTTCTGATCTAAGCGGGTATAATGGTACTTAAGGCGTTGTGAGAAATCATTGTATTCCCGTAAATTCTGTTTTGTCCATCCTACTTCTGCCAAGGCCAACAGACGTGGAAAAGTTAAGTATTCTGCATAATTTTCAGATCGGTTTTCGTTGAGAGGAATAATCTCTTGCAGGGTTGTTCCATGAATAAATTGATCAGTCCAGTAACAACCTTGAACACCTAAAACATGTGATCCTGTTGAGTAATCTTTTGCGTTTAACGAATAGCTCTTTTCTACGGAGATTGGAGGCATCCAAGTGGCCGCTTTGACCTCTCCCGGTGTTTTACTTTCCGGAAAATCCAAGTAGGCATGTGTCGCCGGTGTAAGAATTGCCAGATGATTGTGTTCTACAGCTTGAATGGTATCTTTTTCATTATGCCAGATCAGGGCAACTACCTGATCATCAAGTTTTCCCCGCTGAATGATTTCTTCCCATCCGATGACTGTACGATCTTTTTCCTTCATCATGTGTAAAACTCGATTTGTCAAATATCCTTGGAGATCGGAAGCTTTAGTCAAGCCATTATCTTTCATTACCTGCTGGCATTTCGGGCATGTTTCCCAATTGTCATAAACGGCTTCATCTCCTCCAATATTAATATAATGAGACGGGAACAGATTAACGGTCTCATCTAATACATCTTGTAGAAACTGAAAGGATGATTCTTTTCCAACACAGAGCAGATCGCGACTGATGAAATGTTGGGTAGGAACTTCACGAGGCTCACCTTTACAACTCAACCAAGGATAAGCTGCAACAGCAGAAAGCATATGGGCCGGAAATTCTATTTCAGGAATGATTTCAACATTCCGTACTTTTGCATAGGCAATGATTTCTTTAATATCCTCTTGCGTATAATATCCTCCCAAACGATTTTGATCTTTCCCTGCCCATGCACCTATTTCTGTCAGCCTGGGATATTTCTTGATTTCCAGGCGCCAGCCAGAATCGTCTATTAAATGAAATTGCAGTTTATTCATTTTATACATAGCCATCATATCGATATACTTCTTGACAAAATCTTTATCATAGAAGTATCGGGCTACATCAAGCATCATTCCACGCCAAGGATGCGAAGGTGCATCCAAAATAGTTACGGCAGGTGCTTGCCATTGTACATTTTTATGCCGCGTAGCACTGTAAATTTCACTTGGAAATAACTGAAGCATGGTTTGAATTCCATAAAAAACACCTCCAGCATCCGAGCCTTCAATATGAATGCATTCAGGTTTTACGACAAGCTCATAAGCTTCCGCTTTTCCAAAAGATGTATTTTGTGCTAAATGAATACCGCCAGATGCAGGTTTTCCCTCACTAATTTTGAGATCCAAACCGGTAGAACCGGCAATCACCTCCTGCAAGTATTCTGCTTGGGGACGAAGATCCGTCTGGTATGTTATGATTGTTTGTGGATTTAATTGAAAAGAGCCTTTTTCCTGATGTATTTCAATGGGTTTAGGGATAATTGAAATTTCCTGTGCAGTCAGACATGCCAAATTACATGAAAGGAATAGGGCAGAAAATAAGTGTTTCATCATGTGTCTTTCGGTATAAAATGATATTGATTTGATAATAACAAAAGGGAGGAAAACAGATTTCTCCATTCTCCTCCTTTATGTATGTGTAATTTATAAATTACTCACCTTTGATTGCAGCGATACCCGGTAAAACTTTACCTTCGATAGCTTCCAACAAAGCACCACCACCTGTAGAGATGTAAGAGACTTTGTCTGCCATACCAAATTTGTTGATACAAGCAACTGAGTCACCACCACCAATTAAAGAGAAAGCACCGTTAGCTGTTGCTTCTGCGATAGCTTCAGCGATAGCACGTGAACCTGCAGTAAAGTTATCAAATTCAAATACACCAGCAGGACCGTTCCAAAGGATTGTCTTTGCACCTTTAATAGCATCTGCAAAAGCCTTACGAGTCTCAGGACCAGCATCCAAACCTTCCCAACCATCAGGAACATCGTTAGCCGGGCAGATCATAGTGTGGGCATCATTTGAAAATGCATCAGCTGCTACACAGTCTGTACCTAATACCAGGTTAACACCTTTGGCTTTAGCTTTAGCAATGATGTCCAAAGCCAAGTCCAGCTTATCATCTTCGCAGATAGACATACCAATCTTTCCACCTTGAGCCTTAGCAAATGTGTAAGTCATACCACCACATAAGATCAGGTTATCTACCTTGTCCATCAGGTTTTCAATAATACCAATTTTTGTGGATACTTTAGAACCACCCATGATAGCAGTAAACGGATGTTTGATATTGCTTAATACATTATCTACAGCCTGTACTTCTTTTTCCATCAGGTAGCCTAACATCTTATGGTCTGCATCAAAATAATCAGCGATAACAGCTGTTGAAGCATGCTTACGGTGTGCAGTACCAAATGCATCATTTACATAACAATCAGCATAAGAAGCTAAAGTTTTTGCGAATTCTTTTTGAGAAGCCTTCATAGCCTTCTTTGCTTCTTCGTAGCCTGGATCTTCTTTTTCAATGCCTACAGGTTTACCTTCTTCTTCCGGATAGAAACGTAAGTTTTCCAACAGAAGAACTTCTCCTGGTTTCAATGCAGCAGCAGCGTCGCCTGCTTTTGCACAATCTGGAGCAAATTTAACAGGAACACCCAGCTGAGCTGATACAGCATCAACAATTTGGCTCAATGAATACTTGGCGTTTACCTTTCCTTTCGGTTTGCCCATGTGAGACATAATGATTAAGCTACCACCGTCTGCCAAAATCTTTTTCAATGTAGGCAGAGCACCACGAATACGGGTATCATCTGTAATTTTACCATTTTCGTCGAGAGGTACATTGAAGTCCACGCGAACAAATGCCTTTTTACCGGCAAAATTAAACTGATCAATTGTCATAATATTGTCTATTTAAAAAATATGGTCATTTATACATGCAAACTTACATAAAAATATTTTTATTTCGGTACAGCTTTGCATTTTTTATTCTATAAGTTTGAATCGCAAACGCAAACGCCCTTCGTTATAGTCGTATGTGAGCAACTTGAAATGTCCTATTTCTGAGGTGTTTTGCACATGCGTTCCTATGCAGGCACACGCATCATAGTCTCCGATGCGCACAATCCGAAGAGTTGAACTTGCATCCTCTGGTAATTTACTTAAATCAACAATGGCTGCTGCTGCTTCTCTTGGCATGAATTCAATAGTTACCGGCAAATGCTGATCTATCACTTCGTTTACTCTCCGTTCAATTTCCTGCATTTGTTCGGGGGTAGGAGCTTCCGATAATTCGTAATCGCATTTACTCTTCTTCCGTTCTATGTGAGCATTCCTTGATCTTGGGCAACCAAACATCCTAACCATGGTCTGGTTCAGAATATGTTCTGTTGTGTGCATAGGAGGATATTCTTGCTTGTTATGTTCGTTCAATTGAATTTCCTGTTCCATAAATAAAATCAACTGTTTCTAATAAAAAAAGAGATTATCAGGAATCTCTTCATTGATTCCCGACAATCTCTTTCTTTCAGTCTTAATAAATTGAATATTTCATTCCTTTATCAATGTATCAAGTCAACACTGCGTTTGATGAAGTTGCTCAAAGCTTCGCCTTTCAGTAAACCGTTACTTAATAAGGCTAAGTCAATCAACTGACTAACTTTCTTGTTGCTAGCTGCATATTCGGCAATAATCTTATTACACTCAACACGCAATTCTGCAATCTTTTTATTTGTATTAGTCATGTCTTCTTTTTCAGCTTCCGTGATTTCCTCTTCTTTTTTACTATTTTGAGTTTCACGCAAATCTGACTGACGAGCTTTCCATCCCTTCATATCGGCCAGAATAGGCTGTAATTTTTCATTACATGCTGATTCTTCACTTGCCAAAATGTCTTTTACTAAGGCGTGATCTGTATTAATTACCAGATTATAGCTATCAGGCATTTCTCCGTAGAAAGACATTCCTGGCTGCATAGCCGACATCTCACGCATACGACGCATATATTCACCTTGTGTCAGTACAACAGGATTAGAATTTTCTCCTAAAGCTTCCAAAGTGACCATAAACTCAGTCTTTTCCAGTTTAGGCAATTGGCTCTTGAAGATTTCCTGCAATGCTTCCCGCTGTTGTTCTTCCAATGAAACTTTTCCGACGTCTTCTTTAGCAATCAAACGGTCGATTGTATCACTATCTACACGAACGAAACGGACTTTATCCAACTTTTGTTCCAACTGGCCAATAGCATGAACATCCAACTGACCATTCATAACCAATACGCTGTATCCTTTATCCTTGGCGGCCTGGATGTAACTGTATTGTTCATTCTTATTCGTCGTGTACAAATAAACCAGTGTACCGTCTTTGTCTGTCTGATTGTCTTTAATTAACGTCTTGTATTCATCAAGCGTATAATATTTATCATCAATGTCTTTCAGCAAGGCAAACTTAACTGCACGATCATAGAATTTTTCATCTGTCAACATTCCATACTGAATGAAGAGCTTCAGATAATCCCATTTTTCTTCGAATTGTTTCCGGTCTGTTTTGAAGATTTCTTCCAAGCGATCGGCTACTTTTTTCGTAATATGGCTTGAAATCTTCTTTACATTCTGGTCGCTCTGCAGATAGGAACGTGAAACATTCAATGGGATATCCGGTGAATCGATTACACCATGCAGCAATGTAAGGAATTCAGGTACGATTCCTTCTACAGAATCTGTGACGAATACCTGATTGCAATACAACTGAATCTTGTTCCGGTGTAAATCAATATTACTCTTGATACGTGGGAAGTAAAGAATACCTGTCAGATTAAACGGATAATCCACATTTAAGTGAATCCAGAAAAGCGGTTCGTCTGACATCGGATAAAGTTCCTGATAGAACTTTTTATAATCTTCATCTTTCAAATCAGCCGGTTTACGAACCCAGGCCGGTGTCGTATCATTAATAATATTATCCTCATCGGTATCCACATATTTACCGTCTTTCCATTCCTGTTTTTTACCGAATGCGATAGGAACAGGCAAGAAACGACAGTATTTCTTCAGCAGGTCTGTAATTTTCTGTTGATTCAGAAAATCTTTATTTTCATCATCAATGTACAGAATAATATCAGTACCACGGTCTGCCTTTTCAGTTTCTTCCAAGGTATAAGTAGGAGTACCGTCGCAGCTCCATTTTACAGCTTGTGCACCTTCTTTATATGACTTGGTAACAATTTCTACCTTCTTTGATACCATGAAAGAGGAGTAGAATCCCAAACCGAAATGACCGATGATTGCTGCTGCATCATTCTTATATTTCTCAACAAATTCTTCAGCACCAGAAAAGGCTATCTGATTGATATATTTATCGATTTCTTCAGCCGTCATACCAATACCTCTATCAGAGATGGTAATCGTCTGATCGTCGAATTTAACACGAACTGTCAGATCACCCATTTCACCTTTGAATTCACCAACTGAGGCCAATGTCTTCAATTTCTGCGTGGCATCGACTGCATTTGAAACGAGTTCACGTAAGAAAATTTCGTGATCACTATACAAGAACTTTTTGATGATCGGGAAGATGTTTTCACTTGTAACCCCGATATTACCATTCTTATTCATATTTATATTTTTTATTGTTATCTGATTAATTTAGCTTGTTTATTCAATCGTGCAAGCCATTAATTTTTCTACAAATTAAGTACCAAAGTCGTTTATAGAGACAAAAAGAAATATTATATGACATTTCTTCAGTTTGTCAATAGAGCTACTGCCAAATTTTCTTATGCAAGACAGGTGCATTAAAAAGGAATCCATAAAATGTAATTGAATACTTTGATCACAAAATAAAAGGAAATCGATAACGAAATAAACGAGAAATAAAAACGATTCTCGTTAGTTCTGTTTCCATAGTACTGCACTTTTACAAATGAAACCCTATTGATTTATAATTACGATTATGTTAAATAGAAAATATATGAAATACCAGTTTGGGTTCTTCCTACTATAATTATACTCAGAATAACTGAATTTATTTACTTCTCTGTGTTGATATTGAAGATGGCTGGAAACAAATATGAACTTGAGTTCCCTTGTTTAATTCTGAATTGATTTTTACACGAGCGCCGAATGATTTTAGAATCCGAACAGATAATGTCAAACCAATGCCTTGTCCTTCAAAACCTCTGGCATTTTTCCCCCGATAAAATGGCTGGAAAATACGTTTGATGTCATCTGAAGAAATACCAATTCCTTGATCTTCAATATATACATTGTAACCTTTAGTACGTATTTCGACTTCTTTTCCTTTCGAATATTTGTAAGCGTTGTTGATAATGTTTTGAATAGCAATACCTAATAAATGTGGATTTGCTTCAACAATTACCTCAGGGCCTTCCTTTTTAAAACGACCTGGATCAGTTACTAATGTTTGCAAAAAATCCTGTAAATGAATAGGTTCGATAGCACTATTAATGATTTCTTTGTCACCTCTAGAAAGAAATAGCAAGTGTTTCATCAGAATAATCATTCGTTGGCTTTCAGACTTAATACGTTCTAAGGCAGATGCATATTCTGCTGGAGTTCGTTCCCGCAACAGCGTTATTTCGCATTCTCCTTGAATGGCTGTCAACGGATTATTCAGTTCATGAGAAGCATTACTAATAAAAGATTTCTCATTTTGATAAGCTTCGTCTATCTGGTTCACTAAACGTCCGGCATATAATTTACCAACTCCATAGACAAGGACCGCTGTTAGTCCAAAGGCGGCAAGCAGTAACCAGCCCATACGAGCAATAATGTCCGCACCATATTGATTATTGGATCGAATTAAGACGATAAAATTCCCTTCATTATCTGGATAATAAATGGCTACACCATATTGATGTTCTTTTCCTTCAAAATGTACGATATGTTTTGAATACAATTCATTTATTTCTTCGTCCGATAAATAACGGGATAATGACTTTCTAGCCTTAATAATGGAATCTGCATTCAGAATTAACTCCTTAGCAATTGGTAATGCCTGATCATAACGCTTTTGCACCAGATCATAGCTTGCATCATCCAATTCATCCCGTTCCCAATATTTTTCAGCTGTAGCGATTGCTCGTTCAGCCAGATACGATTCATATACTTTATTAATAGATCGAGCTGTGAGGATATAGAACAATACCACCACGAACACAACCAATCCCATGATAAGCCATGTATATACCCAAACTATCTTGTTTCCTGTTTTCATGCTTCCATCATATAGCCGACTCCTACTACCGTATGAATCAATTTTTTGTCAAAACCTTTATCTATTTTAGAGCGGAGGTAATTGACATATACATCTACGATATTTGTATTGGTATCAAAATTCTTGTCCCAGACTTCCCGCAAGAGCTGCATCCGGCTCAGTGCAGAGCCTTGATTGTGCATAAAGAATTCCAACAACCGGCATTCTTTTACTGTCAGGTCGATCGGCTGTCCGTTCCGATAAGCTCTCCGGGTAGCTGTGTTTAATTGCAGGTCTGCACATTCCAGGATTGCCGCAGAAGGGTGAGGCTCCCTCCTACGCAGCAATGCCCGTAATCTGGCCTGTAATTCGGCAAAACTAAAAGGTTTAGATATATAATCGTCGGCTCCTGCATCCAATCCGGCTACAATGTCATCAGTAGTTCCTAAAGCCGTTACCATAAGGATTGGAGTAACATATCCAAATTTCTGGCGGAACAGCTGGCAAAGTTGCAGGCCATCCATCTGGGGCATGATAATGTCAAGCATCAATAGATCAAATGATTCTTGGCAAATCATACCCCACGCCTCTTCCCCATTACTGGCCGTTACGACAGTATAACCGAATTCTTCCAATCCCCTTTTAATGAAGGAAGCAATGTTTATCTCATCTTCTGCCACTAAAATTTTAGCCATATTTCTCGCATTGAATTTTCACAAAATTAAATCATATCAATCGTCTTCACAATTTTCTTTGTTTTAATTTCCCATTTTTATCGAATAGAACCATTCTGTAGACAGCTTCGACCATCAATGGGAATATAAATAAAGTGAAAATGGTTGCTGTCACCAAGCCTCCAATGATGACAATAGCTAGCGGACGTTGACTTTCGGATCCGATACCAGTACTTACAGCTGCCGGCATCAAACCGATAGTTGCCATCATAGCCGTCATTAAGACAGAACGTACCCGGACTTTTACACTCTGGTGAATAGCGTCTTCCAGTTTTAATCCGTTCCACAGATTTTGCTTAATATCAGAAACAACGATAACTCCGTTCTGAATGCAAATACCAAAAAGTGCAATGAATCCAATACCTGCAGAAATGGAGAAATTAAATCCGGTAATTAATAAAGCTCCTATTCCCCCAACTGCTGCATAAGGAACATTCAATAAAACCAGACCAGCATCTCTTGAATTTCCAAAAAGAACAAACAGAATAATAAAAATAATCGCTATACTGATAGGAACAACTTGCGCCAATCGTTTACTGGCTCGCTGCTGGTTCTCAAAATCGCCGGTCCATTTCAAGGTATAACCCTCAGGGAGAGAAACCTGTTGAGATACTTTCTGTTGAGCTTCTTTTACGGCACTTCCCATATCCCGTCCCCTGACAGAGAATTTCACCGCACAAAAGCGGGTATGATTATCTCTGTATATAATCAGCGGTCCGGTGATTGTTTTGATATCGGCCAGTTCTTGGATTGGAATCATTGCTCCATCTTTAGCCGGAACTAAAATTTTACCGATTTCTTCCTCATTTCTTCTGAATTCTTCCGCATAACGAACCATGATGTGGAATTTCCGTTCATCTTCGTATAGCAAAGAAGCACTTTTCCCTCCTATCGCCATTTCAATGATCGACTGAATATCTTCTTTTGCAACGCCATATCTGGCTAAACTGGCTTCATTTAGTTCAATCCTCAGTTCTGGTTGACCAATATTCCTGATAACGCCCAAGTCTTCAATGCCTTCGACTGTCTGCAGTACATTATATATCTTATCCGCCGTTTGCTCCGATTCATATAGATCTTTACCAAATACTTTGACGGCGATGGACCCTTTCACTCCACTGGCTGCTTCTTCAACATTATCGGTTATCGGCTGGGAAAAATTAAAATCTATCCCTGGATATACTTTTAGGTCGTTTTGCAGTTTCTCTATCAGTTCACTCTTGGTAAGCTTGCTTTTCCACTCCTTTTCGGGATAAATATCTACATGAAATTCTATATTGTAGAATCCAGTCGCATCTGTTCCGTCGTTTGGACGCCCGGTTTGTGACAAAACTTTTCTTACTTCATCATATGATAGTAATTTTCCTCGTATTTCGTTGGCTAACTTGACTGATTCCTGTAAAGATATGCTTTGTGGTAAAGTTGCCCGGATATAAATTGAACCTTCATTCAACTGCGGGAGGAATTCTGTTCCTAACCAGGTAAAGCTCCATAAACCCAATATGGCAACAAGAGTAGCTATTGTTATAACTCGTTTCCGACATCGATGACAGTACTCAAACACGTTTGAAGCGTATTTATTTACGACATTCAAAAACGGATTGTGTTTTTCTCTGACATTTGTCTTTAACAAGATAGATGACAGGAGAGGAACTAAAGTCAGGGTAAAAAGAAGAGCTCCCAATAAAGCAAATCCTAAAGTATAGGCCAGTGGACTGAACATCTTCCCTTCTACTTTCTGGAAAGAGAAAATGGGAATGAGAGCCGTGATGATAATCATTTTGGAAAAGAAAACAGATTTCGCCTGTCTTTTGGCTGTTTTTCTGATGATTCCCATCTTACTCATTACATTGAAAGCCGGCATACCGACTTCCCTCGCTTTCTTGTCAAGCATGACAAAAAGTCCTTCTGTCATGACGACAGCTCCATCGACAATGATACCAAAGTCTATAGCTCCCATTGAGAGCAGATTGGCACTCATCCCCATGACATGCAAACAAATAAACGCAAACAATAATGCCAATGGGATGATAACAGCAACAATAACGGTCGTTCTCCAGTCTGCCATAAAGATCAGAATAACAAAGATGACGAAAACAAGTCCTTCCGTCAGATTCTTCGTAACCGTATGTACAGCCAGGTGTACCAGATCTTCCCGATCGTAGAAAGGAACTATGCGGACATCATCCGGCAGTTCCGATTGTATTTCCTTGATTTTATCTTTTAAGGCATTAATAACCAGTTCCGGATTTTCACCTTTCCGCATGACAACAATTCCTTCTACTACATCATCTTTATCCATGCAGCCAACCTGGCCTAAACGTGGCAGGCAAGATTCTTTAACAGTAGCTAAGTGTTTTACTAAAATGGGTGTTCCGTTGATATTCTTTACAACGATATTCTCGATTTCCTTGATATCGTTTATTAATCCAATTCCACGAACAACGTAGGCTTGTGAACTTTTAGTAATAATGTCGCCACCTACGTTCAGATTACTTTTGGAAATGGCTTCATACAATTCTAATGTGGAAATCCCGTAACTCATCAGCTGATTGGGATTTACACTAACTTCGAATGTCTTTACTTCTCCTCCGAAACTGACAATATCCGCTACACCAGGAACGGCTCTCAGCTTTCGCTCGATGGTCCAGTCCTGCCATGTCTTCAATTCTCTAACAGAACGTTTGCTACTTTGCAATGTGTACCGGAAAATCTCCCCTGTCGGTCCGTACAGCGGTTGTACTTCTGGAGTTATGCCTTCGGGTAAATCAGCATCATTTAATAGATTATATACCTGCTGCCGTGCAAAGAAATCATCTACATGGTCTTCAAACATTACGTTGACTACAGATAGGCCAAATAAGGTTGAACTACGAATATCCGTTTTCTTCTGCACCGAATTCATGGCAATTTCAATAGGGATCGTTATAAACTTCTCTACTTCTTCGGCACTGCGTCCTGGCCATTGCGTGATGATCGTCACTTTTGTATTCGTCACATCCGGAAAGGCGTCTATGGGAGTATGGGTGAAACTGGCGATACCGATAAGGATACTTAATCCCGTACAAAAGAATATAAAGAATTTATTCTTCAGTGAAAATGTAATTATCTTGTCAATGAATGAATGCATGGTCAAACTATTTTAAAGCATTGTAAACTAAAAGGGAATTATGATTGACCAGAACATCTCCTTGTTCAAGTCCTTTATCTACAAAACATACTGTTTGGTTCTGCTTGTAAATACTGATTTCCTGCTTTTGGAATGATCCTTGTGCAGATACAATAACCACGTATTGATGACCATTCTCAAAAATGACTGAGGTTGCCGGAATACAGGGTAACATTTGCTCGTCTTCTTGCCGGGTAACATATACATTCGCGAACATACCCGGTTTCAGCAGATATTTTGGATTGTCAAGTTTGATTCGGATGCGCATCGTTTTGCTTTCCTGGTCCAATACTTGGTATATACGATCCACTTCTCCCGCAAATTCCTTATCCTTATAGGCCAAAGTTGTTATTCTGACAGGCTGTTTTTCTTTTACCTTATTAATATCGCTTTCATAAACATCTGCTGTAACCCATACTTTTTCTAAACCTGCAATTGTAAATAGCTCTTCTTCCTGATCTGGCCGGATTGAGCGATTGGCATTGATGTTCCTTTCTGTAATAAAACCAGATACCGGAGCCTTCAGTAAATAATAGGTATCATGATCGGTCGGATACAAATCATACAATTTATGTATTCGTTGTAATTCCGCATTCGCATCCGATAAAGCCTGGCTTGCTTCCAGTCTGTCGCGATCAGAAATCATACCTGATGCGTACATATCTTCTGCCGCCTGCAGATTTCTTTCAGCTACCCGTTTTTGTTGTTCGGCGGCCTGGCGTTCTTTCGACAGTTCAGCGATTTCCTGACTTCGTATTGACGCCAGGACACTACCCTTTTCTACATAATCACCAACTTCGGCATTGACAGTCACCACATTGCCACTTAACATCGAATAGACCGGAGTAACTTTATCCATATCAAAATCTATTCGTCCGTTCAATAATAGTTCCCGTTTTAATGGCTGGCAGAAAACAGTATCTAAGCTAATGACTTGTTTCAAACTATCTGTCAAGCAGAATAATTCACGCTCGCTTTCTTGTTCTTCTTTCCCAGTTTTTGTACACGAAAAGACAAAGGGTAAGACCAACAGGCAAACCCATAAATTCTTATATTCCATAATTTATTTCTTTATTTGTATCCTATTAAAATGAGAGGTCAATAAACGAATACATTGTGATCTGTCACGATATTAATATCTTCCACTGCCAAAAACAGATCTTGCTTGATCTGATTCATCTGCAAGTAGATTTCTTTGTAGCTGTTATAATAATCAATGAATTCCAACAGGCTGATATTCCTTTTCAGAAAATTCTGATTGACTCCACGAATTATCTCAGACAGTCTGTCGGTTAGTCCCCAATTCGTCTTTTTGTACAGCTCAAGGGCTTTGTCTAAGCGAGAGTAAGTCGAAAATAATTCATTTTCGGCTTCTCTTCTGGCCTGTTCTTCTTGTTTATGAGACTGTTCTACGGCAAATCGTGCAGCTTTTATATTTCCTTGATTTCGATTGAAAATGGGAATGGATACATTCACGCCGATTGCCCAATAGTTATTGATAAAGTTTCCTGCTTTGTCGTACGTCCCTTTTATACTTACTTCGGGAAACGCTAATGATTTCTGAAGTTTCTGGTTTGCTACAGATGTTTGTATCTGGGCTTCAGCCAGCTTGATGTCAGGCCTGACTTGCATGAATTCCAGTAAATCAGAGAAAGGAATACGTTTCAGATCAACAGATGGTAAGAAGGATTCATTCAGGGAAGGAACGAGGGGTTGGTCGGCTGGCATTCCCATCAGGAGCTTAACGGCTGCCTGCAGATCAATAATCTGACTGCTAAGTTCATTCTTATCCTTCTGGAGTGAGAGTAATAACGCTTCCAGTCGAGTTCGCTCAAGTAAGGAAATATTCCCCTGTTCTTGTTGCTGGCCGACTGTTTCAATAACCTTTGCCAACGAGCTGATCTCAGTTTCATAGATCTGTTGCGACTGGATTGCATAGAAAAGACGGATAAAGTCTTTCTTGAGCTCGCTACGCAAAGTTCTAACCACTTCCTCAAACTGATATTGAGCTATTTCTTTATTGGCTTTTTCCAGTTTTATGCGATTGTTGTATTGTCCGGCAATATAAATCAGTTGTTCCAGTTCTACTGCCGTCTGTCCGTCTTTTCCAAAGTCAAAATAACGCCCGTTTAGCCGGTTATAAACATTCTGCTCAAACGAAATTACAGGATTCTCAAACAGTCTGGCCTGGATAATAGCCGCGTCTGCTTTACTGATTTCATAGTGTACCGCCAGTAATTGCAGATTGTTTGTCATAAAACACTGTTCAGCCTCTTGAAGTGTCACCCGCTGTTCCGTAATCTCTTGACCGTAAACAGATATGCAGACTGACGTAAACAGCGATAAAATCATCATCCTTTTCATGCTCTCTTATTCATTTAATGTGCAGCAAAAATAGATGATGCCAGTTACAGTGCCGTCATGAAAGCAATTAGAAAAGGCTTAATGCAAATTAGAAATTGATTAAAATGCAGTCGTAGATTCTGTTTTTGATGTTGTGGTTTTGTCAAATAAAAAAGCCCGCCCTTCAAAGAAGAGCAGGCTTTCTGTTATTGAATGATCAATATAAAATTACTTGTTCATTTCTGCTTCGATAGCATCAAACTTATCACCCATATTCAAGTTATAGTAGATACCACGTAAAGCTGTCATGTAATCTCTTTCTTCAGGTTTCATCTGGTGTGCCTTTTCGAAATATGGCATAGCCTGTTCAAACAAAGCTTTAGCTTTAGCTGATTCTTCCTGATACTTCTGAGTATCTGTAATTGAGTTAGCTTCACCTAATTTATTTACACCCTGATTGTAATATACACGACCTAAGTTAGCCAAGATATCCGGATTTTCACCATCCAGTTCTACTGCTTTCTTGAAGTATTCTTCAGCTTTTGCATAATCTTTTACACCTGTTTCGTATACACGGCCCATTACATCATACAGCTGTGCATTGTTCGGGTCTTTCTGAATAGCTGAATTCAGATATTCAATAGCTTGTTCGTTTCTGTTTGAATAGATGTAGTTATTGATCAGGCTCAGCATATAATACTTTTCATCCGGGAATTTTTCCATACCTTCTTTCAAAGTCTTTTCCAGGTTGACAGTATCTTTAGCCTGTTCGTATTCATAGCACAAATACTGGTAAACATCGTTCTGACGATAGTCTGTATTCTTTGCACGTTCCAAAGCTGCAATTGCTTTCTGTGAATCCTTCAACTGAGTAGCGGCTACTGCTGCATAGAACTGAACAGTCATGAAGTTAGAATCGCGGGCAGCTGTCGGAGTATCCTTGAACATTGGATGATCAGAGATTTCCAAATACTGCTGGAAGAAATCATATGCTTTTGGATAATCTTTCTGGTCAAAGTAATAAGCACCACCGTTAATGTAATATACATGGTTAGCACTTAAAATGCTCTTAATATCCTTTGTGAACTTCGGTTTGATCTTTCCTTTTTCGTTTGGAAGCTGATCCAACTCATAAGCTTTTTCCAAGTACGGAAGAATGTTTGCTAAAGCCGTGTACATAACCGGTTCGTTCGGCTGGCTACCTAACATTTGTTTTGTTCTTTCCATGCTGAACTCCTGATCTTCGATGAAACCAGCTACGTACCATGTCTTTGCCTGATCTTTCGTTTCTGCATTTTCCAGAGCGCCTTTGATCATTGATCTGGCTTCTGCAAAATTAGGATTTGATCCCTTTGCCAAACTCTGTGCTTCACTTACAGCTTTCTTTTGTGCAAACGAAGCTGAAAACGCCATACAAAGTGCTGCTGTCAATAATACTCTTTTCATTGTAAATAAAAGTTTTTAAATAAATATTCTATTTGTTTATCTATCGGTTTTTTGTTATTATTCTTCGGATGAATTGTCTTCTCTTGGCTGAATTATATTTTCATTATTCATTTCAGCCTGTGACTGATCTTTTGCCTCTCCGCTCGCTTTTTCAGCAGCTGCCTGTTCTTCCGAATCAGTCAATACCTTGCATACAGAAGCGATTTCATCATTTCGTTTTCCTAAATTGATCAGACGTACTCCCTGCGTTGCACGACCAATAATACTCAAATCAGATACTTTGGTACGAATCGTAATACCTGACTTATTTATAATCATCAGATCGTTCTCATCCGTCACGTTCAAGAAGGCCACTAATTTACCGGTTTTCTCTGTAATATTCAAAGTTTTTACACCTTTTCCTCCTCGATTTGTGATTCGGTAGTCATCAATATGTGAACGCTTGCCGTAACCTTGTTCGGAAACAACCAATGTCGTTTCTTTTTCTTTGTCTTTGATGCAAACCATGCCGACTACTTCATCCATACCATCGTCGTCGAGAGTCATGCCTCGAACACCCGATGCTGTACGTCCCATTTCCCGGACAGCACTTTCATGGAAGCGGATAGCACGACCATTTCTGTTGGCAATCAAGACTTCCCGATCTCCATTTGTCATACAAACCTGAATCAAGCCGTCATCTTCACGCAAGGTAATAGCATTAACACCATTCTGACGTGGACGCGAATAGGCTTCCAAGCAAGTCTTTTTGATGATACCTTTCTTGGTACAGAACAACAGATAATGAGAATTGACGAACTCGGTGTCGGTAGTCAGTTTCTTAACCCGGATAAAGGCCTGTACCTTATCGTCTGCTTCAATGTTCAACAGATTCTGGATAGCGCGGCCCTTGGCATTCTTTGTTCCTTCCGGAATCTGATATACCGGCAGCCAGAAACAACGGCCTTTTGAGGTGAAGAACATCATCGTCGCGTGCATAGATGCCGGATAAATATATTCGATAAAGTCTTCATCGCGTGTTTCTGATCCCTTCACACCTATGCCACCTCGTCCCTGAGCCTTGAAGTCGGCCAGCGGAGTCCGCTTGATATAGCCCATATGAGAGATGGTAATGATCATCTCGTCATCTGCATAGAAATCTTCCGGATTCAGATCTTCCGAAGCATAGATGATGTCTGTCTTACGTTCATCTCCATACTTGTCTTTGATTTCCTGCAATTCGTCTTTGATAATCTTCATACAAAGGTCATCATTCTCGAGGATCTCTTTCAAGTAGGCAATTTGTTTTTCCAATTCTTCGTATTCAGCACGCAGTTTGTCTTGTTCTAGTCCTGTCAGCTGGCGTAAACGCATTTCAACAATGGCTCTAGCCTGACGGTCTGACAAAGAGAAGCGTTCCATTAATCGTTCAATCGCTTCCTGCGGACTTGTCGACGATTTGATGATGGCAATTACTTCATCAATATTGTCGGAAGCAATAATCAACCCTTCCAGGATATGGGCACGCTCTTCGGCTTTTGCCAAATCATACCGTGTACGACGAATTACGACTTCATGACGATGGTCAACAAAGGCCTTGATCAGATCTTTCAGGTTCAACAGACGCGGACGTCCATTGACCAGGGCAATGTTATTAACACTGAAAGAAGACTGCAGAGCCGTCATTTTATATAGTTTGTTCAGAACGACCTGGGCGTTAGCATCGCGTTTTACATCTACAACGATACGCAGACCGGCACGGCTTGATTCGTCCGTCACATCTGAAATACCGTCAATACGTTTTTCGTTGACCAGATCGGCAATACTTTTTACCAAGTCTGATTTGATAACCTGATAAGGTATTTCTGTAATGATGATCTGTTCGTGATTATTCTCTACTTCAATCTCCGCTTTACCCCGCAGTACGATACGGCCACGTCCGGTCATGAAGGCTTCCTTTACTCCATCGTAACCGTAAATAGTGGCTCCTGTTGGGAAATCCGGAGCTTTAATGTATTGCATCAAGCCCTCTATATCAATTTCTCCACGAGAATCGATGTAAGCCATACAACCGTCAAGTACTTCAGACAAATTGTGTGTCGGCATATTGGTTGCCATACCTACGGCAATACCCGAAGCTCCGTTTACCAGCAGATTCGGAATACGGGTAGGCAATACAGTCGGTTCCTTCAATGAATCATCAAAGTTCAACTGAAAATCAACTGTATCTTTATCTATATCTCGAAGCATTTCTTCAGCCAGTTTGCTAAGGCGTGCTTCTGTATAACGCATGGCAGCCGGACTATCATTATCCATTGAACCGAAGTTTCCCTGGCCGTCGACCAAAGTATATCGCATAGACCACCATTGAGCCATACGAACCAGCGCTCCATAAACGGAACTGTCGCCATGCGGATGGTATTTACCTAAAACTTCACCAACAATTCTTGCAGATTTCAGATGTTTTTTATCGGATGTGTTTCCAATCATGTTCATACCATATAATATACGGCGATGAACAGGCTTGAAACCATCACGTACATCAGGAAGAGCACGAGATACAATGACCGACATAGAATAATCTATGTAGGCTGATTTCATTTCTTCCTCAATGTTAATCTTTATAATTCTGTCTTGATCAACCATTTAGTTTTATATTAATTACACTAGATTTTGAATCTATTAAAAAGTGCACTAAAGTAAGGCTTTTCCGCCGATTACGAAAGAAATTCGGCCTAAAAATTATATTTTAACCCATTCTAAAGCTATTTAAAGGATGATGGCATAGTATTTGATAGAAGTATTAGTAACGGTTTGCGGATAAATTTTAAAGAGCCACAAGAGAAAGTTTGCCTAAGAAAGTTTATCTTTGCAATTTGTATATTGGTTTTAGAGAATTGGCAAAACCTGCAATGGACTTGTTTTAATATTTGCCCGCAAAACTAAAGGAGATTTCTTATTATACACCTATATATATTATAAGGATGAAAAATAAATATTCAGAAAGATTGATTGACGTGATTGAATACAGTCGTGAAGAAGCCGGCCGTTTACAGAATACGTATATCGGTCCCGAACACCTGATGCTGGGTATTATTCGCGATGGTTCAGGAAAAGCTTATCAATTGCTGGAGGATTTTCATGTCGATCCGTTTACAATCAAACGGCTGATCGAACAGGAAATCAAGAATACCGTCGATTCTGATTACTCTACTCAGGAAATTACCGTCAGCAAAACGACAGAACGTGTACTGCGGATGAGCGATGCTGAAGCACGTAATCTACACAAAGACCAAACAGATACCGAACATCTGCTGCTTGCCATTGTGCGCGAAGAATATAATGTAGCAGCTCGTATCCTGATGGATGCCGGTATTTCTTATTCTTCGCTTTTCGAGAAGTTGAGAGAAGAATCTGAACCCGATTACATACATACTGACCGTGAACCGAACGACGAAGAACTGATGGAAATCGAAGACGGATATACGGATGATGACGAAGAAGACGAAGATGATAACTTCTCTCGTCGTGACAATCCTCGCTCCTCTTCTTCTGGCAATACGGGTTCTGCTCCGTCGAAATCGCCCAATGATACGCCGGTATTGGATAACTTCGGAACAGATATGACTCGGGCTGCGGCCGAAAACCGTCTGGATCCGATCGTTGGCCGGGAAAAAGAAATCGAACGTCTGGCACAGATTCTGAGCCGCCGCAAGAAGAACAATCCGGTATTGATTGGAGAACCGGGCGTAGGTAAATCTGCCATCGTGGAAGGTTTGGCTATGCGTATCGTGCAACGGAAGGTTTCCCGCATTTTGTTTGACAAGCGGGTTATCAGCCTGGATATGGCGTCTATTGTGGCAGGTACGAAATACCGCGGACAATTTGAGGAACGTATCAAGGCCATTCTAAACGAGCTTTCCAAGAACCCGAATATCATTTTGTTTATCGATGAGATTCATACGATTGTCGGCGCCGGTTCGGCTGCCGGTTCGATGGATGCGGCCAATATGCTGAAACCGGCGTTGGCTAGAGGTGAGATTCAGTGCATTGGTGCTACTACGTTGGATGAGTATCGTAAGAACATCGAGAAAGATGGAGCGCTGGAGCGTCGTTTCCAGAAGGTAATTGTAGATCCGACTACCGCAGAAGAGACGTTGCAGATACTGAACAACATCAAAGACCGGTACGAAGAGCATCACAATGTTTATTATACTCCGGAAGCGTTGGCGGCGTGTGTCAAATTGACGGAGCGTTATATTAGCGACCGGAATTTCCCGGATAAGGCCATCGACGCTTTAGACGAAGCCGGTTCGCGTGTGCATATCTCGAACATTACAGTGCCGAAAAGCATTGAAGAGCTGGAAGCCAAGATTGAAGAGACGAAGAATGAAAAGCTGGCTGCGGTGAAATCGCAGAACTTTGAGTTGGCTGCCAGTTTCCGGGATAAGGAAAGACAGTATCTGATGGACTTGGAGTCGGCCAAGGCTAAGTGGGAAAAAGAAATGCAGGAACATCGGGAAACGGTAGATGAAGACAAAGTGGCAGAAGTTGTTGCCATGATGTCTGGTGTACCGGTACAGCGAATTGCTAAAGCCGAAAATGTCCGTCTGCTGGAAATGGCGGATATCTTGAAGAGCAAGGTAGTCGGACAAGATGATGCCGTGCATAAGATTGTGAAAGCCATTCAGCGTAACCGTGTCGGACTGAAGGATCCGAACAAGCCTATCGGTACGTTTATGTTCCTCGGACCGACGGGTGTTGGTAAAACACATCTGGCCAAGAAGCTGGCAGAATATCTGTTTGATTCGGCCGATGCGCTGATCCGTATTGATATGAGTGAATACTTGGAGAAGTTTGCCGTGTCACGTCTGATTGGTGCGCCTCCGGGATACGTTGGTTATGAAGAAGGCGGACAATTGACGGAAAAGGTTCGCCGGAAACCGTATTCGGTTGTCTTGCTCGACGAAATAGAGAAGGCACATCCGGACGTATTCAATCTGTTGTTGCAGGTACTCGACGAAGGACGTCTGACAGACAGTTTGGGTCGTCGGATTGATTTCAAGAATACGATCCTGATCATGACCTCCAATATCGGTACGCGCCAGTTGAAAGACTTCGGCCGTGGTGTCGGTTTCAATACACAAATGGCCGGCGAAGTGGACAAAGACTTCTCGAGAGGTGTGATCCAGAAAGCCTTGAACAAAGCATTTGCGCCCGAATTCCTGAATCGTATTGATGATATCATCATGTTCGATCAGTTGGATAAAGAAGCCATTTACAAGATTATTGACATCGAACTGAAAGGCTTGTACAAGCGTGTGAAAGATTTGGGTTATTCACTCGAGATTACTGATGCAGCCAAAGACTTTGTAGCCTCGAAAGGATATGATGTACAGTTCGGCGCCCGTCCGCTGAAACGAGCTATCCAGAAATACCTGGAAGACGAGATGGCAGAACTGATCATCCGTTCATCGGTTACAGAAGGTGATACAATGGTAGTCGATTTTGATACAAACGAACAGAAAATTATAACATCTGTGAAGAAGAAGTCCGAATAAATTCACTCTTCTTCCGCTATTTCAGATAAAGATAAAAAGGCAAGGCAGGAAATCCTTTCGAAAGAGAGGTTTCCGGTCTTGCCTTTTTTGTTATCGCCTCTTTGTCTTTGAATATGTTGCATACGACTTCCAGCACTTATTTCCGTTACTTTTGAATATGATTCTCGTTACTTTTTAATTGTTTGACATCTGTCGAAAAGCTTTATCATATATATGGAAAAGCTTTTTGACAAATATGGTAAAGCTTTTCCATATATGTCAAAAGATTACTTTCCAGTTAGAATTGTATTTAAATCTCCCGAGAATCATTTTCCTTTCCCCCTATTAACATATTCTCCCGTCTCAATTATCCCTTATAAATGATAGGGAACCGAAAAAATGACTATATTTGCAAGTAAACATTTTTAAACTATACCATTCATTTACTAATCTTTTAAGGTAATGAAAAGAGACAACATCATTTTTGACATCATTGAGAAAGAAAATCAGCGCCAGCTGAAAGGTATTGAACTGATTGCTTCAGAGAATTTTGTAAGTGATCAAGTAATGCAGGCAATGGGTAGCTGCTTGACAAATAAGTATGCCGAAGGTTATCCCGGTAAGCGTTATTATGGCGGATGCGAGGTCGTTGACCAGAGCGAAACGATTGCGATCGAACGCCTGAAAAAATTATTCCATGCTGAATGGGTGAATGTACAGCCTCACTCAGGAGCTCAGGCCAATGCCGCTGTATTGTTGGCTGTTCTGAAGCCGGGTGATACTTTTATGGGCTTGAACCTGGCACATGGAGGACACCTTTCTCACGGCTCATCAGTAAACAGTTCTGGTATCTTGTATCATCCAGTTGAATATAATGTAAAAGAAGAAACCGGTCGTGTGGATTATGACCAGATGGAAGAAGTGGCTTTGCGCGAAAAACCGAAATTGATCATCGGTGGCGGTTCGGCTTACTCTCGTGAATGGGATTATAAGCGTATGCGTCAAATCGCCGACGAAGTAGGTGCTTTGCTGATGATTGATATGGCGCATCCGGCAGGTTTGATTGCGGCAGGTTTATTGAATAATCCGTTGGAATATGCTCATATCGTAACGTCTACCACTCACAAGACATTGCGTGGACCTCGCGGTGGTATCATCTTGCTGGGTAAAGACTTCGAAAATCCTTGGGGAAAGAAGACTCCAAAGGGCGAAATCAAGAAAATGTCTCAGTTATTGGATTCTGCCGTATTCCCGGGCATTCAGGGAGGACCGCTGGAACATGTTATTGCTGCTAAGGCCGTAGCCTTCGGCGAAGCTTTGGAACCGGAATATAAAGACTACCAGACTCAGGTGAAGAAGAATGCGGCTACTATGGCACAAGCATTCATGGATAAAGGATATAAGATCATTTCGGGTGGTACCGACAACCACAGTATGTTGATCGACCTGCGTACGAAGTTCCCTGATCTGACCGGTAAAGTAGCTGAAAAAGCACTGGTAGCTGCCGACATTACAGTTAATAAGAACATGGTTCCGTTTGACAGCCGCTCTGCTTTCCAGACATCTGGTATCCGTATCGGTACGCCGGCTATTACGACTCGTGGTGCGAAGGAAGAACTGATGGGTGAAATCGTCGAGATGATTGATACTGTTTTAGCAGCACCTGAATGCGACAAGACGATCACAGCCGTTCGCGAAAAGGTAAACAGCATCATGAAAGAATATCCTATTTTTGCTTGGTAATATTCAATCAACTTTTAAATATCTCAAAAAACACAGTAACATGAAGAAGCTTTTAGCAACATTTTGTGCCGGTATGGCCTTATGTTTTTTAGCTTCCTGTGCTGAACCCCAGGGCGAAGTGAAGTCGTACAATCAGGGAATCAACATCATCCCTACTCCACAAAGCCTGGTTCAGCAAGATGGATTCTTCCGTTTGAACAGCCATACGGCTATCACGGCAGTAAGTCCGGAAGCAAAGACAATTGCCGAATTCTTTGCGGCAAAGATGAGAACGTCAACCGGTCTGGACATTCAGGTGGCAGAAAAAGGCAATATCCTGTTGTCGTTAGATTCGTCTCTCGATGTGCCCAACGACGAGGGTTATTCATTGGAAGTATCGAAAGATGCCGTCAAGGTTGTAGCCAAAACGACGCAAGGTCTGTTCTATGGCATGCAGTCATTCCTGCAATTATTGCCGGCCGAGATTGAAAGCCCGTCGAAGGTAAACGGAATAGCCTGGCAAGCTCCTGCTGTCAGCATAAAAGATGCTCCTCGCTTCGGTTACCGTGGTATTATGCTGGACCCTTGCCGTCATTTCATGCCGGCTGAGAATGTCAAGAAATACATTGACGTCCTGTCGTTGTTCAAGATCAACCGTATCCACTGGCATTTAACAGACGACCAGGGTTGGCGTATTGAGATCAAGAAGTATCCGAAACTGACTGAGATCGGTTCGAAGCGTATCGACGGCGAAGGAACCGAATATGGTGGATATTATACGCAGGAAGAAATAAAGGATATTGTGAAATATGCGGCCGACCATTTCATTACGGTCGTACCGGAACTGGAATTGCCGGGACATGAAATGGCAGCTATTGCTGCTTATCCGAATTTGTCTTGTAAAGGTGAGCCGGGAACTCCGCGTATCATCTGGGGCGTTGAAGATATCGTAATGTGTCCGGGCAAGGAAGATATGTTTACTTTCCTGCAGGATGTGATTGATGAAATGGTCCCTCTTTTCCCGAGTGAATATTTCCATATCGGAGGAGATGAATGTCCGAAGACCAGCTGGAAGAACTGTCCGCTCTGCCAGAAACGTATCAAAGAGGAAGGACTGAAAGCTGACGGTAAACACTCGGCAGAAGAAAAACTGCAGAGCTATGTTATCCAACGTATGGAAAAATACCTGGAGACCAAAGGTAAAAAGATTATCGGCTGGGATGAAATCCTGGAAGGCGGTCTGGCTCCTTCGGCAACAGTGATGTCATGGCGCGGTGAAGAAGGTGGTATTGCTGCCGCTTTGATGGATCATACCGTTATCATGACTCCGGGCGGAAACGGCATGTACCTGGATGCTTACCAGGGTGATCCGAAGATTGAACCGGTGACAATTGGCGGTTATACGTTGTTGGAAAAGACATACAGCTATAATCCGATACCGGATACATTGGCAGCGATGGGCAAAAGCGATTATATTTTGGGTGTTCAGGGAAATACATGGTCTGAATACATGTATGATGAAGCCAAACGCGATTATATGATTTTCCCACGTATTCTGGCCGTTGCTGAAATCGGTTGGACGAACTTGGACCGGAAAGATTATAAGGACTTCGAACGTCGTATCGAAAACGCTTACGTCCGTCTGGATGGTCATGCGATCAACTACCATATTCCGCTGCCTGAACAGCCGAACGGTTCATGCAACTTCGTCGCATTTACCGACAAGGCTTCGCTGGAATTCAAGACAACCCGCCCGATCAAGATGGTTTATACCTTGGATGGCAGCGAACCGACTCCGGCTTCAACAGCCTACACGGCTCCGATTGAAATCAGCGAAACTACAACCTTGAAGATTGCTTCGGTATTGCCTTCAGGCAAAATGAGTCCGATCCGTACGATTCAGGTAGAAAAGCAGTCGCTGGCTCCTGCCAAGGAAGTCCCTCAAACGACTCCGGGCTTGAATATGGAAGTAACAGATGGCATGTATCTGAATGTAAAGGAACTGGAAGCAGCCAAGAAGGAAACGAAGAAATCGGTTATCAAAGACCTGAAGGAAATCCGTTCGGTGGTTGAAACTTCTGAATCGATGCGTGGTGTTAACCAATATGCAGCCGTAGCAACAGGTTATGTAAATATTCCGGAAGATGGTGTTTATTTCATTTCATCTGATTTGGAAGAAGTCTGGATTGACGGCAAGTTGCTGGTTAACAATGGCGGTGAAGTAAAACGCTTCTCCCGTCATGACAATTCAGTTGCTTTGGCAAAAGGATTACATGAAATCAAAGCGGTGTTCTTAGGTCATATCATCGGTGGCTGGCCATCTAACTGGAACGACGGCAGCATCAAGCTCCGCAAGTCGGATGCCGCTGAATTTACAGCGATCACTCCAGAAATGTTATGCCATTGATAATAAGTCTATCAATCAGATAACAGAAAGCCGGCCTTTCGGGGCTGGCTTTTTTTATTCATATATTCCATTTTGATAGTCGTGTAAATACTGCGTGAAAGTCTTTCCTGTCTGTTGCTTAAAGAACCGCATCAGATGGCTTGGGTCGGAAAAACAGAAATCATCAGCCAATTGACTGATTGTACGGTCGGAGAACAATAATTCATTCTTCAGTTCCTCAAGCAGGCGCTGTTTTAATAAATGCGTAGCCGAAACGCCAAATTGTGCCATGACGGCCGAATTCAGTGATATACGGCTGATATGAAGCATATCGGCATATTCCTGAACACGTTGCATCGTGTGTATGTGTTGTTCGAGTAAATCCTTATAGTGAAACGCATAATTGTTTTTAGGAACTTCCACAGGTAGTTGGTACGCAGTAGCATAAGCACGGTTAATTATCACCAACAGATAATAAAGTACAGATACTATCAGGTTATACGAATCTGCGACAGGATGCAATAATTCCTGTTTTATCTTCCCAAGCAAGCGAATATATTCAACCTGTTCTCCGGGTGAACAATATAAATATGGAGGTGTATCTGTCTGATAACAGTAAAGTAAGCGATAGACAAAGAATTTGTCGGCGATGAATATGCGCATGAAGTCTTCGCGGAAGATAAGGAAAGTATAATCCAACGCAGCTTCATCAACATGCCATTCTTGTTTCTGATGAGGTGAAAGAAGCAGGATCATGTCATCCCGTAAATCAATCTTCCGAAAGTTTAACAGCAAAAAGCCATTTGCCTTGCGGAAGAAAAAGAAGCAGAAGAAATCTGTTCTGAACCGTTTATATTCGGTTAATACGCCACTGATATCCACGCTTTTCCCGGTATTGATATAAAAATCTACTCCGCAATCAGTTTTGCTGAATGGGACGCTGACCAGTTTTTCCGGATTGATAATCTCTTTCATAAATCGACCTTTTTACAAAGGTACTATTTCTCTTTATCAAAAGGGCATATATTCCATAATTTAAGGCATAAAGCAATCAGACCAATCTGATGAAATTTGCAACTGTAATTATTAAAGATATAATCACAATGGAAAAGGGAACAATGACTATCCGGTTGATTATTCCTGATGATGGAGAAATTATTACGCTATGATGGTAGTTAAACAAATAGACGTGCAGAACGTCATGACCAAATCATCGTTGCCTGTCGGTGGTTATTCTGTAAATCCATACGTAGGTTGTCCACATGCCTGTAAATACTGTTATGCTTCGTTTATGAAGCGGTTTACCGGTCATACAGAACCGTGGGGAACATTCTTAGATGTAAAGAATTGGAAACCCATCACCAATCCGCATCGTTATGACGGACAACGAATTGTCATTGGTTCAGTAACAGATGGTTATAATCCCTACGAAGAAGAATTTCGACGTACTCGCCATTTGCTTGAAGAACTACAAGGTACTGATGCGGAGATCATGATCTGTACAAAATCAGACCTTGTATTACGTGATCTCGACCTGCTTAAACAGTTTCGTAAAGTAACGGTTTCCTGGTCGGTCAATACTCTTAATGAACAGTTCAGAGCAGATATGGATCAAGCCGTAAGCATAGAACGCAGACTACAGGCTATGAAACAAGTATACGATGCAGGTCTTCGTACGGTATGTTTCATATCTCCTATTTTCCCAGGCATCACTGATGTAAAAGCCATCATTGAAGAAGTAAAAGACTATGCAGATTTGATCTGGCTGGAAAATCTGAATCTGCGGGGACAGTTCAAAAGATGTATTATGGAATATATACAAGAGAAATATCCGTCACTATTTACTTTGTATGATGAAATTTATAACCAGAAACGGTTGGATTATTGGAAGTCGCTTGAGGCTGAGATTTCAACATATGCGGCGCAGCAAAACTTGCCTTATCGGGTAAATGATTTGCCTTATGGCCGTTCGGAAAAAGGCAAGCCGGTACTGGTTAATTATTTCTATCATGAAAAGATAAAAAGAAACAGAGCCTGACAATCTTCGGCCAACGGTAAATAGCAAGCAGCTTTGGTTTAACCCAAACCAGAGGCTTGCTATTTACCGTTTGGTTATATTCCTTGCCGTTATTTTAAAGATAAATCCAAAGTTTTTGCTATATTTGCTTTTGCCCAATTTAGTGATAACATGAAGATATTAATTATAGAAGATGACCCGTCGTTGCAGGAGATTATCAAAAAGTCTTTGGAAAAGGAACGGTATGTCGTCGAGACAGCCGATAATTACCAGGCTGCCTTACTCAAGTTGGATGACTATGACTACGACTGTATTTTGCTCGATATCATGCTTCCCGGAGGAAGTGGCCTGCAAATACTGGAATCACTGAAGAAAGAAAAGCGGAAAGAAAATGTCATTATCATTTCTGCTAAAGATTCATGGGAAGATAAAGTGGCCGGTCTGGATTTGGGAGCAGATGATTATCTGGCAAAGCCTTTTCATCTGGCAGAACTGAATGCGCGGATCAAAAGTGTGATCCGCAGAAATAATCATGGAGGAGAACAGCTGATTACATTAGATAACATAGAAGTCAACCCGTCTACGTTTGAAGTCAAGGTAGATCAACAGCCGGTTGATTTAAGCCGGAAAGAGTATGATATCCTACTCTATTTTATTAACCGCCCGAACCGGTTGATTAATAAGCAGACATTGGCGGAATCAGTATGGGGAGATCATATCGACCAGGTTGATAACTTCGACTTTATCTATGCACAGATCAAGAATCTCCGGAAGAAACTGAAAGAAGCCGGAGCCGGTCCGGAAATCAAAGCCGTTTACGGCATCGGCTACAAATTAATTACGAATAATTGATTATGAAACTCTTCTATCGCGTCATAGGACGATTGTCTGTTGCCTTGATCATTATCCTGACCATATGGGCAGGATTGTTTTACTATACCCTGATGGATGAAGTCAATGACGAAGTTGATGATGCGCTGGAAGACTATTCGGAAGTGATTATTACCCGGCATCTGGCTGGAGAAAAGCTGCCATCACATAACAATGGTTCCAACAACCAATACTTCCTCCAGAAAATTGATGAGGCTTATGCGGCTTCTCATCCTCATATTCAATATACCGATTCGATGGTATATATTACAGAAAAGAAAGAAACAGAACCGGCCCGAATTCTGAGAACCATCTTCCAAGACCGGAATGACCAATATTATATGTTGACAGTCTCGACACCGTCTATTGAAAAAGCCGACCTGATTTCGTCTATCTGGTTCTGGATCATGTTCCTGTACGGGGTTTTACTACTTACGATTCTGCTGATCAATGTGCTGGTTTATCGGCAGAATATGAAACCTTTGTACAAACTTTTAGACTGGCTGGACACTTATACCTTAGGGAAAAACAACCGACCACTGGACAATCCGACTGATGTAACTGAGTTTCGTAAATTGAATGAGGCTTTAATTCGCAGTACTTCCCATAATGAAGCTATTTATGAGCAGCAGAAACAGTTTATAGGAAATGCTTCCCACGAAATACAAACACCGCTGGCGATCTGCCAGAACCGGATTGAAATGTTAATGGACGATGATACGATGTCGGAACGGCAGATGGAAGAATTGAGCAAGGTTTATCAGACACTCGAACATATCTCGAAGCTGAATAAATCACTGTTGCTGATTTCGAAGATTGAAAACGGACAATTTCCAGAGAGTTCAACGATCCGGATAAATTTGTTAGTGCACAAATACCTGGACGATTTCAAGGAAGTATTCGATTATAAACATATCCATGTATCCATAGAAGAAAGAGCTTCCTTTGAGGTTTATATGAACGACACACTGGCTTCTATTCTTATCACGAATTTATTGAAGAATGCCTTTGTCCATAATGTAAAAGACGGACAGATTTCTATCCGGATCTCAGCTCATGATTTGATCGTCAGCAATACAGCTGAAAGTAGAGCTTTGGACGAGAACCAAATTTTCACCCGCTTCTATCAGGGCAAGAAGAAAGAACAGTCCACCGGATTAGGCTTGGCCATTGTCGATACGATTTGCCGCTTATATTCCTTTTCTATACATTATTATTATAAGGACGGAAACCATTTCTTTCACTTTTCTACCTGAAAATTGAAGAAAAAGCTGAAAAATTCAAATTCTTTTCAGAATTGGTCTTCATCTTTGTCGTAGAAATTTAATGAAAGTATAAAGGAGGATTCGATATGAAAAGGATATGTATGACTCTCGTGTTAGCTACTACCCTGTTATTACCGGCTTATGCGGATGATGACAAACCAATACAGTTTTCTCAATTACCACAGACTGCACAACAATTCGTGAACAAGAATTTTGGTGACAAGAAAGTGGCACTTGCCAAAATGGAATCTGATTTCTTCGGAAAGAATTATGATGTCATCTTCGTAAATGGAGATAAAGTTGAATTCGACCGTTCAGGAAATTGGGAAAAGATTAAATGTAAATATAGTGAGGTACCGGCTTCATTGATACCCAATCAGATCCAGACTTATGTTCGGAGTAATTATCCGGATAGTAAGATTATTGAACTGGAAAAAGAAAAAAATACGTATGAAGCCAAACTATCCAATGGTTGGGAACTGAAATTTAATAAGAACTTTGAATTAATTGATTTAGATAAATAAAATATAAGAGAGCTATGAATATCAAGTTATTGACAATGATTGCCGCAACCATGTGCGGAACCTGTCTTGTGAGTTGCGATGATGACTATATGGATGTATCAAACCTTCCAACGGACATTCAAAATGAATTCATGACAATGTATCCGAATGCCAAGGTGGAAGAATGGGAACAAAAGTTTGGTTATTCCGTAGTAGATTTCCGCTTGAATGGATTTGATGCCGAAGCGTGGTTTGGAGCAAATGGCTGGGTAATGACAGAGACCGACATTCCTTACCAGTCACTGCCCGAAGCCGTTAAAAAGGTATTTGAATCGAGCCAATATGCCAGCTGGAGAGTTGAGGACGTTGACAAAGTTGAACGTATTAGTACAGAAACAGTTTATGTGATTGAAGTGGAAAGCGGAGAAAGAGATATTGATCTGTATTACACATCAAGCGGTATTCTGATTAAGGACCAGACTGATCCTGGTACTACTGATAATAATCCTTATCTACCGGAACAGACTCCGACCGATATCGAATCGATGGTAAAAGAAATGTATCCGAATGCAGTTATCATTGAAACAGACCGTGACAATGGAAATATCGAAGTGGATATCATTGATCAGAATATCGGGAAGGAAGTTGTATTCAATTCAGCCAATGAGTGGATTTATACTTCCTGGGATATTCATCCGAACCTGTTGCCGGATGTTATTAAAGCGACACTTACTGCCAGCTATTCGGATTATCGCATAGATGATGCTGATTTCTATGAAACTCCAACAGGTAACTACTATATGGTTGAAGTAGAAAAAGGAAATAGAGAACAGTATGTCCGCATTGCTGAAAATGGAGAAATACTGCAATAAAAGATATATTTCCACGAACCCTTAGCTTGAATTAATAAAAACCGGGTATTTTAGACTTCAGCTTTCCCCTGAAGAATAAAATCCCGGTTTTCCCATTTAGAAACGATTTAACTCCGAATCGATATTCAAATGTTTTTCTTTTCGTTTTTCCGAGCCGCCAAAGGTATATGTGAAGTTTAACCGGAACATACGTGATTCGCCGTAGCCATAGTTGATGGATTCAAAGCCTCCGAAGTAATTGATACCGTCTCCCCAGTGGTTCGACCAGAAAACATCCGATAAGGAGAGCTTGACAGCGGCTTTTCCTTGGCAGAATTTCTTCTGGACACCGATATCTACAAATCCGGTCGGGTTCATGACTTCCGTTGAGCCGCCCAGCCGTTTGGTCAGATACACACCCAATACTTCCGAGCGTATGCCCCAGCATAAAGGGAACGAGGTTTGCAAAGAGAAATTTCCGGCCCAGCGTTTTCGCTGATAGTGCCGCTGCACATCAAATGCCATCTGGTTATCCAGGTAATAAGCATTTCCGGAAAGAGTCAGATTCCATCCGGGAAGTAACCGGAGAGCCTGCGAGACCGAGATGCCCCAATAAGATTGCTTACCTAAGTTACGAGGCTCCATCACGATTTTGTCCGGGCCCAATGTATCGGTTACCTGCACTTGATAATCGGTCGTGTGGGAATAAGATACTTCAACCGAAGTCTGGTCGTATTGATATTGCAAACTGATCCGACTGGTCTTCTGAGGTTTCAGGAACGGATTTCCTTTCCAAGTTGATAAGCCATCCAAGGCTTGCTCAATCGGGTTCAAATCTGAATATACCGGACGGTCGATGCGTCTTCCGTAACTCAACGACCAGCTTTGCTTATCGTCTGGGCGGAATGTAACACCAGCCGAAGGGAAAAGATCTACATAATCCCGGCGTACATGGCTTTCTTCGTTCTTACTTCCTGTTACCGGCATCAGATGAGCATCCGAATGGGTATATTCGGCACGAAGTCCCACGTTGGCATTCCATTTCTCCCCCAAATGGAAATCATATAAAAGGTATGCCGCCAGAATAGATTCCAGATAAGAGAAATCGTTGGAAATATCCTTATCCAGCACGTCTTCCTGTGGTAATACTTGGAAATATTGATACGTATTCCGAGAAGAAACATTGGAAAATTTCATACCGCCTAAGATTTCTCCCGGACCGGCAGTTTCTTTATAATGGGTTGACAAGGCATACAGACGAATGTCTCGCCCACCCAACGAACGGAAATTCCCGACGGAATCCAGCTCTCCAGCCGGCGAATAATAAGTATTGGGCTGATAAATACGGGAATTTCCATCAAACCAGCCATAATCCGCATCGAAAGTGAACGTCCGTTCATCCGGTAATTCATACGTATAATTGAAGTTGAAGTTATATCGGGCTGCTTTCTGGTGTTCATACTGGCTTTCTGAAGCGAGTGAATATAAAAGATGACTGCGCTCATAATCATCATACACATCGGTATGCGTATAGATTGAACCCGGACCGAATACAAAATTTCCCGTTCCCTGTACACCAACTGTATGATGTTCTGCCAACTGATAATCTGCACCGAGAGTAGCAGCTACTGTATTCCGCTTGTCAGTATCAGTAGACTGGCTGTCAAAGAGTTTTCCGCTCTGTTTTCGTTCACTCCCGTAATACAGATTCGAATGGCCGAAGTTATGACTGTAATTTCCATATATATTCCACTTTCCCGTGGAATAGTTGAATGCCGTCTCCAGATTCTGCTTCGGGTTGAACCAATAAGCAGCTCCGACATTCAGCATCATCTGAAAGCCGGCATCTCTCCTTTTCTTCAGTACGATATTCAGAATACCGCCCGAACCGGCCGCGTCGTACTGGGCCGATGCATTCGACATGACTTCGATTTGCTTGATATTGGCAGAAGAGGTCGATTTAAGCAAATCTACGATTTCTGCCTGCTGCATATAGGTCGGTTTGCCATTCAGCAGAATCAGAATGCTGCTTCTGCCATTCAGACTGATGGTCTTGCTTTCTTCCTGAATGGAAATTCCCGGCAACTGCTTCAAGACATCGAAGGCATTGGAACCTTGCGCATTGATGCTGTTCTCTACATTAAATACCAGTTTACCGGGTTTCTGTTCGAGAACCGGCTGTGTCTTCTCTCCGATTACTACAACTTTTTCCAGCACCTGCGATTCTTCTTCCAAGACAATTACGGGGAGTTCATGTTCTTCTTCTGCATTGAATACAGAAGAGAGATAAGGCTTATATCCCAGACAAGTCACAGATAAGCATAAGTTTCCGTGACTACGGGGAAAAGAGAATCTACCTTCCGCGTCTGTAATAGCCTGGCTAACGGGCTGGCTTTTGGCCGAATCAACCAGGCAGACAAAAGCGGCTTCGATAGCTTGTTGTTGCTTGTTGATGATTTGTCCTGTTATTCCCTCGGCTTTCTTCTTGATGGAGCTGACGCCGAGAGACTGAATGTCTGGTTTATGCTGCTTCTTACGAATGACAATGTGGTTTTGTTTGCGGATATAGGTCAGCGGTAAGTCAGCCAAGAGTGAATCTAAGGTCTGTTCGATTGTCGGTTTCCATTCAGTCATTCTTACCTGAAAAGTACTGACATCCTCATACGTAAAGACAAGGGTTTGTCCGTAATGTGTTTCCAATTCCTTCAGTGCTTCGACCAACGAAACACGATCTTCTTGATAATACATCCTGTTGAGATAATCGACTTCCGGTAAAGCTTGTATCCACATACAACTGCCCCACCACAGAATAAGCGAACAACCGATGACTCTTTTCATGATTCCTTCTTTTAAGTTCCACAGAAACGCATTTTAATCATGCCTTTTATGGTAATACAGGTAAAAGGAAAATCGGGTACCTCGTTATTGCACAAAAATGGTATTTTCTTTCTTTACCAGACGAAATCCACCCAATTCATTCAGGATATCAAGGATATCATCCAGCTCCAATGAACGCTTGCATCTGAAGTGAAGGTTACGTGTCATTGCTTCCGGATGAAGAACGGTTACATTGATATTATACCAGCGGCCTAATTCACAGAGAACTTCCGATAAAGGTGCATCATCAAAAGAAAAGTATCCGGATGTCCACATCGGACGAGATGTCTCTCCTTTCTCCTGAATGATAACTTTTCCATCTTCCAGCAAGGAAGCATCGTCACCAGGCTTCATGATTTCCGGATTTTCTGTGGCTTCCGATTCAACAGCCAGGCTTCCGGTCAGCAGGGTAATATGTATTTGTTCTTGTTCGTAATGGCGGATATTAAAGCTTGTTCCCAATACACAGGCCTTGGCCGTACCTGCCTGCACGACAAACGGGTGTTCTGAATCCTTCCTGACTTCAAAATAGGCTTCACCTTCCAATGTAGTAAGGCGTTTTCCCTTTTGTGTATAACGGAGTCGGCTATGGGCATTTAAGATCACCAGGCTGCTATCGGGCAATATCACCCGAAGATTCTTCCCTGACGGGGTTTCTATAATATAATGTTCTTTCCCACGATAGGTGTCATCCAGTAAATTCAATTCATACTGTAGAATAATCTCTTGTGAGCCATCACTTCCTGTCAAGATGCAACCGGGCTCTTGCTTTACTGCTGTAAAAAGATCATAGCTGGTGACTTCTGATTCTGCTGTGAAAGACAGATATCCGGCTACGGCAATAAGAATAACAGCAGCAGCTCCTATCATCGTGTAAAGAATATGTTTCCGGTTTGACCGCTTTTTTTTACGGGAAAAGTCCTTCCACGCCTGATCTGCCGGAAACATCTTTTCTATATCTTGCTCTGCACATATACGTCCGGCTTCCCGTAGCAACTGGCTATCCGAAGCGGAGAAGTTTTCTGTTTCCTTTTCCGAAGTTCCCGTTTGATATTCTCTATCCTTATAATTCTTCTCTTCCATAATCACCATGATTGTTTGAATTTATTCAGACTTCTGTACCGCTTCCCGTAATACCTTCAAGGCTTTCATGATATGTTTCTTGACAGCATCAGGTGTGATTTGTAATTCCGAAGCTACCTCTTTATAGGTTTTACGATGAAAATAACATTGGCTCAATATATAACGGGTTTTATCCGGTAACTCATTACAGACAGATTCAATCTTTTCCAGTGTCCGTTCTCTGTCCTCCCAATCCATTTCTTCCTCCAACAAATCCGATTCCGTGAAAGAAGCTCCATATTGTTGTTGTACTTTCCGATGTTCCAGCAGGTTTAAGCATCTGTTTCTGACAATTGTCATCAGATAGGTATCCGCTGTATCCATCTGAAGCGTATGAAACTTATTCCAAACCGCCTCGAAAGCATCATTTACCACATCCTTCGACTCCTCTATATCATTCAGATATTGATAGGCAAGTCCGCACAGACGGGAATAATTCTTCTTAAACAGTTGCTCGAAGAGGCTTCTTTTGTCCGATTTGTTCAGCATTTATGGAAAGGTATAATAAGAGAAGAAAGTTCCTTAAAGCAGCATCTACTCTGGTGAGACTGGCACACGAACATAGGTAGCCCGAAAGCACCAGCCTTTGTGTATCAGTCTCACCGGAGCGAGTAAGTCTTATTCAGGCAATGTCACTTTGAAATCCGGACTTTCGATATGCTGTTTTGCAATGACTTCTTTCATTTGCTGGACAATATCCGGATGTTCGGCAGCCACGTCATGATCTTCATGTAAATCGGTAGCCAGATTATACAAATGCGGCTGACCTTTCTTGACAACCATTTTCCAGTCACCCCTACGGACACCGATTTGATCAGTCTCTTCAAATTCCCAGTAAAGGAAATCATGCTGCTTCTGTCCGGCCTGCCCTAATAACGTCGGAGCAAAAGAAATACCATCAAAGTAATCTACCGGCTTTTCTGGATTTGTATATTTCGCCACATAATCCGTCTCTCCTATCAGATCACAGAACGTAGGCATAATGTCGTAGAAGGCACAGATATGATCATTCACTGAACCGGCCTGAACTTTTCCTGGCCAACGGACGATAAACGGAACACGAATGCCGCCTTCATAACACTGACGCTTCAAGCCTCTTAATTTGCCGTCCCGACCAAAGAATTCCGGATCAGCTCCACCTTCTTCATGAGGCCCGTTGTCACTCGAGAACATAACAATGGTATTCTCGGCCAATCCTTTCTTATCCAGCAATTGCATGATTTCACCTACATAAGTATCCAGACGGGTAATCATGGCAGCGAACTGGGCATGCGTGTGCATAATCGGATTATATCGCGAACCTTCTGAACCAGGATAAGATTTATCGTTCTGGAATTTCTCCATATAATACTGTACAATGGAATCTTGCGGCTGTACTAGTTCGGCATGAGGCAATGTATAAGTCAGGAAGCCGTAGAAAGGTTGTTTCCCGTCTTGTTTGTCAATCCATTCCATCGCCTGCTGATGGATCAGATCAGCCGAATATTGGGTACGGTTGCGGTAATCGTCGCCATACATGGCATGTTCAATATTCTGCTCCAGCGGAATACGGATTACAGCTGTATCTCCGGCCGACTTACTATATCGGTTCATGAAGTTCGGATAATATAAATGCGCCTGGAACTGGCAGATATATCCGTAGTATTCATCTATTCCCCGTTTATCCGGTGTTGATTCCGAGCCTTCATAACCGCCGGCCCATTTACCGAACATGCCGGTTGTATAGCCATTGGCTTTCATAATTTCAGGAAGAATGATATGAGCGGTATCATAAGGCATCTGCCCTGTTACCGTATATTCCTTATTCTGTCCGTACATCATTTCACCGCTCCAGTATTCCTTATTTCCACGGATCTTGCAATGTCCGGTATGTTGTCCGGTCATCAACGAAGCTCTCGATGGAGCACTGACGGGACTTCCGGCATAGGCTTGTGTGAAGAGCATACCTTCCGCAGCCAGACGGTCCAGGTTAGGCGTCTCAATATATTTCTGTCCGTAACAAGCCAAATCACCATATCCCATGTCATCACACAGAATGAAGATGATGTTTGGTTTCTGCTGTTCTTCTTTATTAGCCTCTTCCGAAGTATTGGAATGACATCCTGTGCCTAAGGCCAACATCATGGTGCCGGAAACCAGCACGAGTGAGTTCGTTTTATTCATATATATTTTATTATTAGGAATTGCCTGTTATTTCTTGCCTGTACAAAAATATTCTTATCACAGCAATTGGCAAAATCTTTTCCAGGTAATTTATAAAACAAAACTCCCGAGAATCGATTTCATAAACAACGAGATTTGAAACCGATTCTCGGGAGTTTTATTAATAATGAAAACTAAGCTTCGCGTCCTACTCCTTTTATTCCGGATTTACGGCCTTTATCGCTGCTGTCTTTATGTCCGGAATATCTGCCTGAACCTTTGGATGAATGATCCTTTTTATGATCTTTCCCCTGTTGGTATGCCGGTGCTTTCGAGGGTTTGCCGGGTTTACCTGAAGGCTTGACCTCGTGAGCCGGCGGTGCCGGACGGTTTACCTGTGGCCGAGGAGCAACCGGTTTTGCTGGACGATTCGGCTGGCGGTACGGTGGTCTTGGTGTCGGTTTATGAGGTGGCGGAGGCGGTGTCGGGCGGGAATATTTCCCAGGATACCAACCGTGTGCATCGAAATGGCAAACCCAATTTCCCTTGGCAAAAGTCCAATCTCCTCTCCAATACGAATCTTCATACCAGTAACAGTTTCTTGTCGGCCGATAATCCGGATAATACGGGTTATCATACCAACCGATGTAATCATGAATCCGTCGAGGTGTTTCCCGAATATAATATACATACAACTCGAACTGCCGAGGCGACAAAATCCGTTGTAACTTACGGTCTCTCTCCATGCGCAAGCGGTAAATTACCTGAGCGGAATGATCCCAGTAGCGACAATCCTTCAAGGCTTCATGTTCAATCTTCTTGCCATACGCATGTATGATTTTATGATATTCGTGGGCAGCCCTGGACGACAAATGCAATGTCTCTTCCATCCACAGGCATTCATTACATCTTGGTGCATTCCATTCAAAATGAATCCAGAACTGACTATAAGCTGGTAGACTGAATAGCAGTACCAAAAGTCCTATCCATGTTAATCGTTTCATAGTATACTCTCTTTAAATGTGAATAATATGAATTTCTTTTAGTAATAAGACCTGGCAACTGTCTGAAAGTTTATCGTCCTTTTCTTAATAAATCTTTTGCATTAGCTAAAGATGCTTTCGTCAGTGACGCACCGCTCAGCATCCGGGCCACTTCATTAACCCGTTCTTCATCCGACAGGCGTTTGATCTGCGTAGCTGTACCATCTTCCCTGTCTTCCTTATAAACAAAGTAATGGGCTGTACCTTTCGCTGCAATCTGCGGTAAGTGGGTAATGGCAAAAACCTGCATCTTCGAGCCTAAATCCTGCATGATATTTCCCATCTTGTCGGCTATATCACCTGAAACGCCAGTATCTATTTCATCAAATATAATGGTTGGCAATGCCGTGAAACCGGCAATCATAGCTTTGATACACAACATTAACCGGGAAATTTCACCTCCCGATGCGGTTTGAGCCACAGGCTGTAATTCTCCATTCTTATTGGCGGAGAACATGAAGCAGATATCATCCATGCCATCAGCCTCCGGTTCCGGACGGGTCGTCATCTCTACCTGAAAACGGATATTCGGCATTCCCAACGGAGAAACCATTTTCACCAGTTGTTCTGCTATTGTATTCGCTGCCACTTTCCGCTGGACACTTAAGACACCTGCCTGCTGCAATAACTCGGCATGCGAAACCTCCAATTGCTGATTCAAGTCTTCAATCAACTGGTCGTATGAACTGATCTCGCCCAATTGCTTCTCATATTGTTCCTGCAGAGCCAACAGTTCGTCCACACTCGAAACCCGGTGTTTTTGTTCCAACGTATAAATCAGATTCAACCGGTCATTGACCCATTCCAGACGCCCCGGATTAAATTCAATGTCTTCCTTCTGACTGTCTGCTTCAGACGCCAAATCGTTCAAGTCGATATAAGCAGATCGCAGCCGTTCAGCAAATTCTTTGGCTTTCGGATAATAGCGTTCCAATCCGTCGGCCAGCGACAAGGCTTCTTTAATCAATTGGACGCTGCCCATTTCTTCGCCGTCAAGCAGTTCGCTTATCTTATATAACGAACCTTTTATTTCCTCTGCATGAGATAAAGTCTCCTGTTCCTGTTCCAGTTCTTCCTGTTCGCCGGGCGAGAGAGACGCTTCTTTTAACTGATCCAGCTGAAAGCGGATGTAATCTTCATCCTGTTTGCTCTGTTCCGCTTTCTGCAGCAAGGCCTTCAATTCCCGTTTTAAACCTTGGTAACGCAAGAATTCTTTTTTATACAGAATCAGCAGAATATCATTCTCGGCCATGACATCCAGCACCCGTAATTGAAAACGGCTGTCGCCCAACAGTAAGTTCTGATGCTGGGAATGAATGTCAATCAACCTTGTTCCCAATTCTTTCAGGATGGAAAGAGAAACGGGTGAATCATTGACAAAAGCACGGGACTTTCCCGAAGAGAAGAGTTCTCTCCGCAAGATACAACTTGAAGCATCGTACTCCAGATCGTTCTCAAGGAAAAATGGTTCGAGCTGGTATTTGGAAATATCGAATGAAACTTCAATAACACACTTGTCTGCTCCCTTTTTGATGCTTTTCCCGTCAGCTCTCTGTCCTAAAACCAACGATAAAGCTCCGAGAATGATGGATTTCCCGGCACCAGTTTCACCTGTAATGACTGAAAAACCTTTATCAAATTGAATATCCAGGCTGTCGATCAGGACAAAGTTCCGGATGAATAATGAATTCAGCATAGTTCTATTACTTTTGCAATGATTCCAGGCGCTTGGTTTCGGTCGGATATAATTCATACAGTAATTTATATCCTTCCTGTTTTTCCTGTGTAGTCGCCTTTGAATAAATCAGCACCAGTTCATCCAATTTGGCATCCGAAAATACCCGTAAGATCACAGACGTCGGACGGGCGCTTTTTACTTCCTTCAAAGCCGGCAAGGCCTCGATAATGGTGGTTCGTCCCCGATCCGGATTACCGGCCATCTCGTCCAGTCCTTTCCGGTGATACGTATACCAGAAATTCCGGAATGTTTCAGAAGTATTGTCGGTCAAAGCCGTAATCAGTCCGTGGCGGTTGTCATCCTTATCAAAGGCTTTCCAGCCGCTCCATGTACCTTGCGACTGTGCCATATTCACGATCTGCTGGGCTCTGTCAAAATAAGCTTTACCACCCAGAGGCGAAAAGCTGTCGAAGTCGAGTCCTAAGATAACGTAAATGTAAAACATCACCGTCGCAGTCAGATTACTGCTCAACGAGTTCTCATTATATTCCAATTGTTCAAACTGGGCATATTCGAAATCAAGTTCCGTATCCCGATAATTGAATAGTGTTGTCAAATAAGACGAATTATACACCGGCCGGGTGGCCTGTACCTGTATTTCTCCTTTATAACTATTGTCGGATTGCTCGCTTAAGATAATAGTCATCGAACAGTCAATCCGTTCGTTGACGGCAAACGTAGCATCCGTCCAACGCCTGTTATTGACATACTCGGTCAGTGCTGTCTGCAAGGTCGTAAAAACCGATTTGTCCGTTCCTTGTATCTTATCACTGTTAATGGTGATGCGGGCATTCAGTTCTCCGTTGGTTGACATTTGTGCCATAGCGGAGACAGAACATATACCAGCTGCCAACAATCCCAATAGTCTTCTTATTCTCATTTCATTAATGAAACTAACTTATTAATAATATCTACAGCCACTTCCTGCTTACTCTTCAACGGATATTCAGTCAGTGTTCCTTCTTGATCCAGAATAGATATCTTGTTTGTATCACACCGGAAACCAGCTCCCTGATCACGCAGAGAATTCAAGACGATAAAGTCCAGATTCTTTCTCTTCAATTTGTCGGCTGCGTGATGAACTTCGTCTGATGTCTCCAAGGCAAAACCGACCAATAGCTGGTCTGCCTTCTTTATCTGCCCTAAAGAAGCGGCGATATCCTTATTCGGAACCAGCTTCAGCATCATCTCTCCTGTCGATTCCCGCTTGATCTTTTCAGCAGCAATCATCTCAGGTCTGTAATCTGCCACAGCCGCACTTAAGATAGCTGCGTCGGCAGATGGAAAAACATCCATGGCACATTGGTACATTTCTTTTGCAGATTCGACGGAGATCCGATGGATGGAAGGATGTTTGGTCTGCAACGAAACCGGACCACTCACCAGGAATACTTCTGCCCCACGTGCCGCACACGCTTCAGCCAAAGCATATCCCATCTTTCCCGAAGAGTAATTTCCTATAAAACGGACCGGATCTATCTTTTCATACGTCGGACCTGCTGTTATTAAGATTTTTTTATCCTTTAATATCTTGGATTCATCAAAGAAAGCCTCTAAAACAGCCACGATTTTGTCCGGTTCTTCCATTCGGCCTTTTCCCACCAGATGACTGGCCAGTTCTCCTTCAGCCGGTTCTATAATGTGATTGCCAAATGAGCGGAGGCGATCCAGATTCTGCTGCGTTGTCGGATGCGCAAACATATCCAAGTCCATGGCCGGAGCAATGAAAACAGGAGCTTTGCAGGACAGATAAGTTGTCACTAACATATTATCTGCTATGCCGTTTGCCATCTTTCCAATGGTAGAAGCCGTAGCCGGAGCAATCAACATAGCGTCCGCCCACAATCCCAGATCAACATGGCTGTGCCAGGAACCGTCACGGTTGGAAAAGAACTCGCTGATTACCGGATTGCTGCTCAAGGCAGATAGGGTTATCGGCGTTATAAATTCCTTCCCCGCCGGAGTAATGACTACCTGAACTTCCGCTCCCTTTTTGACTAAAGCCCGGATGATATAAGCGGCTTTATAAGCCGCAATACTTCCGGTAATTCCCAAGATGATATGTTTTCCTTTCAGCATACAAATCAGCATTTATTTCGCATTGAAACCACGCAGTTTGATTTCCGTCAGTTTCTGTTTGGTATTTAACGGGAAGTCTCCGTTCATCATCCAGCTATAATAAGCCGGATCCTGCTTGAGCACTTCTTCAACCAGGCGGCCTTTGTACTTACCGAAATTGAATACTTCCTGATTCTTGTCATTATAAACCATCCGGCCGGCAAAATCCACATTGTTGGTGAAGCTCGAGAATTCAGATAAAAATGCGACATCATTCTTCAACTCCGGATAACGGTCCAGCTGGGCTTTCAAAACCTCATAGGTTGCCATCGTATCCGCTGCCGCAGTATGCGCATTCTCAAGTGACTTCTGACAGTAAAACTTATAGGCAGCAGCCAATGTACGCTGTTCCATCTTGTAGAAGATCGTCTGCACATCAATAAACTTCCGCCGTGTCAGATCAATGTCAACACCGGCACGCAGAAATTCCTCTGCCAAAAGCGGAATGTCGAAACGATTCGAATTATATCCGGCCAGATCACATCCTTCAATCTGAGCCGCCAACTGCTTGGCAACATTCTTGAACAGCGGACAATCCTTTACATCATCATCCGTAATGCCGTGAATAGCCGTTGAAGCCGGTGGAATCGGCATTCCCGGATTGATTCGCATGGTTTTACTCTCTTCTTTTCCGTTGGGGAAAACCTTCACATACGAGATTTCAATGATACGGTCCTTGACTATATCGATTCCGGTTGTTTCCAGATCAAAGAAAACCAGCGGATTTTTCAGGTTCAATTGCATAATATAAAGCTTTAATCATTCAACATCATTGGCATCAGCAATGTCAACAAGTCTTCATTTTCTTCATTCTCTTCCGGGACGATTACGCCTGCACGAGATGGATCAGCCAGTTCAAACACAATTGATTCTGAACTGATGTTGCTTAAAATTTCGATCAGATAGGTTGAATTAAAACCGATATTCAGCTCCGGACTGTTATACTGGCAGGGAATGCGTTCTTCGGCCGAAATAGAGAAATCGATATCCTGTCCGAAAATAGTCAGCTCGTTTGTCTGCAAGTGTAATTTGATCAGGCTGCTTGACTGTGAGAATACGGAGACACGTTTCAGGGCTGTCAGGAACGAAACGCGGTCGATCGTCACCTTATACGGGTTTTCCTGCGGAATTACACTGTTATAGTTCGGATAACGTCCTTCAATCAGTCGGCAGACCATCTCGAAGTTGTCACACATAAAATGCGCGTTGTTTTCATCAAACTTAACCATCGTAACACCTTCGTCTTTCGACAGAATGTTTTTGAGCAGATTGGCCGGCTTCTTCGGTAAAATGAAAGCAGCACGCTCATCACTTTTGACAGAAGAATTGCGTAAACGGATTAGCTTACGGCCATCAGAAGCCACAAAAGTCAGATTATCCGGCTGAATATCAAAATAGATACCATTCATCACCGGGCGCAATTCATCATCAGCAGTAGCAAACAGGGAGCGATTGATACCATTCAACAATACTTTACTGTCCATTGTCAGGGAAATCGCGTTGTCCTTCAGCGGTTTTTGCTGAGGATACAGGTCGCCTCGAGCACCGATGAAATTATATTTTCCGTTTTGGAAATAGATAAAGATTTCCAGATTCTCATCATTTATGTCAAATGTCAGTGGCTGTTCCGGCAATTCCTTTAAAGGATCGAGGATATTCTTGGCCGACAATGCGAAAACGCCCGAACCTTGGGCATTCATCACCTGCACGGTGGTTACCAGACGGGTTTCTGAATCGGCTGCGGTAATCGTCAATACATCTCCCTCCAGACGAAAGAGAAAATTGTCCAGTATGGGCAATGAATTTTTGGCAGCAATGACCTTGCTCGCCACTTGCAGGCGGGAAGACAAGGCAGTACTTGAAACATCAAACTTCATAGTATATATGTTTATAATTTACATCCATTTAAGCCGTCGCACAAGCCGTTTCTCCTATGCGACTCAAGATACAAAGTTAAGGATTTATTTGAGAACAAAAAAGAGGCTTTCTCCCTTTTTGCCGGGAAAAAGCCTCTTTTCTTATTTCTTATGCTTCAAGAATTATTTGTTGAAATAATCCTTTACTGCTTCGTTCGGAATCATTTCTTCCTGGAAGATGTAAGCACCGGTTTTCGGAGACTTCACCATCTTAATTACTTTAGAGAAAGTACGTCCATCACCTTTCTTAAATGTTGCAACTGCTTTCTTTGCCATTGTTCAAATCTCCTATTACTTAATTTCTTTATGTAAAGTCATCTTCTTCAGAATTGGATTGTATTTCATCAATTCCAATCTCTGAGTTGTATTCTTTCTGTTTTTAGTAGTGATATAACGAGAAGTACCCGGCATACCGCTGTCTTTGTGTTCAGTACATTCCAGAATAACCTGAACTCTGTTTCCTTTTGCTTTCTTTGCCATTGTTTAAATCCTCCTATTAAGCGTTTAAATAACCCTTTTCAGCAGCCATTTTAATAGCAGCATCCAATCCTAATTTGTTAATTGTACGCAAGCCTGCTGCAGAGATCTTCAGGCTAATCCAGCAATCCTGTTCTACCCAATAGAACTTCTTTGTAAACAGGTTAACATCAAACTTACGTTTCGTTCTTCTCTTAGAGTGAGAAACGTTGTTGCCAACCATTGCTTTTTTTCCGGTAATTTGACAAATTTTAGACATCTCTATCTTCTTTTTATTACATGTAATGATTCGAAAAATAATCTCTACAAAGAAACGGACCTGCACATCTTCTTGTTGACATACAAATCGTATTTCTTTTTCTCAGAAACTTCTTTTCTGAACTAGCATCACGAACAGAGCGGAAGTGTTTTCTTGGATAGCGGTTATTTACCGCTTACGGGGTGCAAAGGTATAAATAAATTTAATATTACCACAACTTATCACTAAAAAAATCGCCAAAAAGAATAAAAAATCAGTCTTTTAGCTTTATTCTGTGGATGGCAGAGAATGATTCAGCTTCGTTAATAGCGCCATTGATAATTATTTACCCTTGGGTTCTTAAACTATTACTTAAATTATTCTCTGCCTGTTTTTCCCTTGCGACTGCACTTACGGCCTTGCATCAGTAAGCATAGATTCCTGTATTTACATCCATCTTCTTTCCGGATGGATCATATACGTTCAGTTGCAGCAGACCACCGTTGTAATCAAAGTATTGTACTTCTATCGGATGCAGGCCTTTAGCCAATGCTTTCTGTCCGGATATTTCTGCCGGAGCATGCGGTCCGTCATTGTCAACTACGATTTCATCGTCGATCTTCAGTATACTGCCATCATCCGAAAGCAGATAAAACGTATAAATACCTTCAGCCGGAATATTTATATAGCCTTTGATTACCAGTCCGATGTCGCCCTTTACTTCCGATGGAATCGTAACATCCGATACTTCAAAGGTTGCTTTTGCCGGTATTTTCTGGATGGCAGCACATGAGTCGAAACGTCCTTCGTGCCACATGGCCTGAAGTCCGGTCTTCTGTGGCTGAGCATCAGCATCTGCCGGAGCATATTCCTGTTTTAAATAACGAGTACGGAAAATATCTCCTGCCTTTCCATCCGACTTAAAGGAACGCAACGTGTAATCGGTGGATTCGCTGATCTTCATAGGTCCTTCGTAAACCGGCGATTCCAAAGTCGGGATTGTCCCGTCTGTGGTATAATGGATTTCGATGCTTGGATCAACGCAGGTAATCCGGACGTCCGTTTCTCCTACAAAGGCATTGACGGCATGGAATCCTTCCAGATCCGGTGTGCGGTAATTCACGCCAAGAACATTCAAACGGGCGAACTGACCGATCATACGTTTCTGGAAATCGTCCCAGTAGCACATAGCCGGATCACTCCAGGTCTTTTCAGCCAATGCCATAACCCGCGGGAAAGCCATATACTGCAATCGTGCAACCGAAGGAATCCATTCGCACCAGATATTTCCCTGAGCGCCTAAGATCAGGCTGCGTTGCTCCTCGCTTAAGGAATCAGGAGCCAAAACGTATTCATAGAGATTTCTGACGGATTTACGATCCTGCTGAACATCCAAGTAGAAATTGGCATTCGGGCAGTAAATAGCCTGGTTGCCCTGGGCCGTAGCTTCGGGCAGCGACTGCGGATGCCAGTTACGCCACCACATAATAGTAGCCGTTTCCGAAAGTCCGCCTTCCAGTATCTCATCCCAGCCGATCAGGTTCTTACCGTGCTCGTTGAAGAAATGCTCCATGTAATGAACAAACCACGACTGCAGTTCTTCTTCCGTCTTCAGGCCTTCATCTTTCATCCGTTTCTGGCAGTCCGGACATTTCTTCCAGTTTGTCTTTTCTACTTCATCGGCACCTAAGTGAATGTATTTGTACGGGAATAAAGGAATGATTTCGGCATACACATTCTTACAGAACTCTAAAGCCGAGTCTTTTCCCGGGCAAACAGGCGATGAAAACGACTTTCCCCAACCGGTCTGCGCAAAGCAGGAAACGCCACTATAGTTGCTGACAGCAGCCAGCATGTGGCCCGGCATATCGATTTCCGGAATCACATCGATACCACGAATACCGGCATATCTGACGATGTCCTTGATTTCTTCCTGGGTATAAAAGCCACCGTACAGTGTATCACCCTGGACGATACGCAGTTTCTCGGCCGGAATCTCAAAATCCTTGTTATCTTCCGCCTTCGCCCGGCGCATGCATTCCCGGTCTTGCGAGTTAAATGGCCGCCACGCTCCTTTTTCAGTCAACAGCGGATACTTTTTGATCTCAATACGCCAGCCCTGGTCGTCTGTCAGGTGCCAGTGAAATTTATTCAGCTTATAAAGAGCCATCAGGTCAAGCAGTTCCTTCACTTCATCCGGAGAATAGAAATGACGGGAAACGTCGAGCATGACTCCTCTCCAGCTGAAACGGGGTTCGTCGGTGATGGTTACGGCCGGCATAGCCCAAGTATTGCCCGGAAGTTCCACAGCTGATTCAATTTCAGCTGGGAAAAGTTGGCGAAGTGTCTGGATACCGGCAATAAAACCACCGTAATTACCCGATGAAATCGTTACATTTTTCTTGCCTACATGCAGCGAATAACTGCCTTCCTTCGGCGAAAAGCTATCGGCCAGCGACAATTGGATGTCTCCATCCTGCCCTTCCTTAACCGATAAATGATAACCTGTCGAACGGGCCAGCAGCGATGCCAGGTATTCGGCCGCAGGCTTCAGCGAGGGATCAGAAATACCAATCGTCATCCCGTCTGTCAGAAGAAATGAGCCTGATTCCTGGGTGACGGACTTGGGTAATGGAATAATATTGATATCGGCTACCGATGTCTCTTGTGTGCTTGTACACGAAATGTTGGCGAATAACGCACCAGCTATCGTGCAAGCGAAGAAAAGTCTTTTATACATTTTAATTTGTGTTTTAGGTTGTTTGCAAACTTACGGATTAATCTTGGGATAACCTTGTTTTTTTAGTGAAAAACATCCAAGATAAATTGAAAATGGAGGTTTAAATTCTTTGTTACCCTACGGGGAAAAGATACAGAAAATACCGGTAATTCTTTAGTTCACGGCGTGAACTACTTAATCCACGGCGTGAACTAAGTAATTCACGGTGTGAACTAAGTAATCCACAGCGTGAACTAAAGAATATCCCGGCAGTTTTCCAACTTTCATTCACGGGCCGGATACTTTTCCGCCAGACAAAAAATACTTTATCCTAAAAATATCGTTATCTTTGTTCCGCACATATAATAATGTATAGAAGATGAAAATACTCTTTTTTGATTTGGAAACGACGGGGATCCGTTATTGGCGGAACGGAATACATCAGATCAGTGGCGAGGTCGTCATTGACGGAGAATGCAAAGAGTCTTTTAATTTCCATGTCCGTCCGAATCCTCAATGTGATGTTGATGAAGAGGCATTGAAAATATGCCACGTAACCAAAGAACAGATTTTCGCCTATCCACCGATGGAAGAGGTTTACAAGCAGTTTGTACAAATGCTTTCCAAATATGTCGATAAATACGACCGGACCGATAAATTCTTCCTGGCCGGTTATAATAATTCTTCGTTCGACAACTACTTCCTGAAAGCCTTTTTTGTACAGAACGGAGACAATTATTTTTATTCCTGGTTTTGGGTCAACTCGATTGATGTGATGGTGCTGGCTACCCAGCATTTGCTGGAAGAACGGCATAAAATGCCCGACTTCAAGCAGGAAACGGTAGCTCGTGCCTTAGGTATCGAGCTGGAAGCCGACAAGCTGCATAATGCTTCGTATGACATTTATTTAACCCGGGAAATTTATAAACGCCTCATTGGATAAGTATGAAACACAAATACTCCAGACTGTTACTCCTCATTCTGTTATTTTTGCCTATAGCTCTATGGGCCCAAGAGAAAGCCTGCCCGAAGAATGGCGAAGGAATTGAACTCTTCCTGAAGCGGTTCAACCGGACAGGCAGTTATTATCAGAAAGAGTTTATCCGGCTCAACAAATCGAAATTAGGCAAAAACAATATGCTGATAACGGGTGTCAAATATACGATTCCCCCTTTGAAGGAGAACGAACAACCCGTGAAATCGGAACCGGCATCGAAACGCCGCAAAGGATATGAACCGCTGTTCGGGAAAAACCTGGCTTCCTACAATGTCGAATCCAATGAATTGAAAGGGGCTTGCTTCTATCTGGTCAGCGGACATGGCGGTCCTGATCCGGGAGCCATCGGAAAAATGGGGAACCATGAGCTGCATGAAGATGAATATGCCTACGATATCATCTTGCGTATTGCCCGCAACCTGATGATACGCGGAGCCAAAGTGCATATCATTATCCAGGATTCCAAAGACGGTATCCGCAATGATATGTATCTGAAGAACAGCAAACGGGAGACTTGCATGGGAAAAGCCATTCCGCTCAACCAAGTCAGTCGGCTGAAACAGCGCTGCGCTAAAATCAACCAGTTGAATAAAACGGATAAAGAGACTTACAAAAGAGCGCTCTTCATTCATGTTGACAGCCGGAGCCGCAGCAAACAGACGGATGTGTATTTCTACAATACTGGATCGAAAGCCAGTCGGAAGCTGACGAATACGATGAAATCGGTCTTTCAGCGGAAATATGCCCATCATCAGCCGGGAAGAGGATTCCGCGGAACGGTGAGCAAACGCGACTTGTATGTGTTGCGGAATACGACACCGGTTGCTGCCTTTATCGAGCTGGGAAATATCCAGAACAAGTATGACCAGCAGCGGATTGTGCTGAGCAATAACCGTCAGGCGCTGGCCAACTGGATCAGTGAGGCATTTGTTATCGACTACAAGAACTATAAGAAATAAGAGAATCGAAATCATGAGTAACATTTCACCTTTCGCACGGCCTGTGTATGTCATGCTGAAACCTGTCGGTTCGGTATGCAACCTGGCTTGCGATTACTGTTATTATCTGGAGAAGGACAAACTTTATCCGGATGTAAAGAATCATATTCTGACAGACGAGTTACTGGAAAAGTTTATTCAGCAATATATGGAATGCCAGACGATGCAGGAAGTCCTGTTTACCTGGCATGGCGGAGAAACCCTGATGCGTCCGATCAGCTTCTACCGGAAGGCTCTGGCGCTGCAGCAAAAGTATGCCAAAGGCAGAAGGGTGGACAACTGTATTCAGACCAACGGGACGTTGCTGAACGACGAATGGTGCCGTTTCTTCAAGGAAAACCACTTTCTGGTAGGCGTATCCATCGACGGTCCGCAGGAATTCCATGACGAATACCGGAGAAACCGCCAAGGTCAGCCTTCCTTTTACAAGGTCATGAAAGGAATCGAGCTTCTCAAGAAGCACGGTGTGGAGTATAATGGAATGGCGGTGGTGAATGATTATAATGTTGACTATCCATTGGAGTTTTACCAGTTCTTTAAAGAGATAGACTGCCATTATATCCAGTTCGCTCCTATTGTTGAACGATTGGGTTTTCATGCCGACGGAACCAAACTTGCTTCTCCTGAGCAGCAGGACGCTAACATAAAACTCGCTCCTTTCTCGGTCGATGCCGGCAAATGGGGTGATTTCCTGTGTGCCCTGTTCGATGAATGGGTACAAAAAGACGTAGGCAACTTCTTCATCCAGATATTCGACGCGACACTGGCCAACTGGGTTGGCGTGCAACCGGGCGTTTGTTCGATGGCAAAGACCTGCGGACATGCCGGAGTGATGGAATTCAACGGCGACGTATATGCCTGCGACCACTTTGTCTTTCCCGCCTACAAACTCGGAAATATCCGGACACAGACATTGACGGAAATGATGTACAGCCAGAAGCAGCTGCAGTTCGGTGCCGACAAGTACGAAAAACTCCCGCAGGTGTGCAAACAGTGTGAGTTCTTGTTTGCCTGCAACGGAGAATGCCCGAAGAACCGCTTCCTGCATACAGCCGACGGCGAGCCCGGACTCAATTACTTATGTAAAGGTTATAAGAAATATTTCGCCCACGTGGCTCCATTTATGGATTTCATGAAGAAAGAGCTGCAAGCCCAGCGCCCACCAGCCAACATCATGGATCATGTCAGTATGGAGAACGGACATATAATACTGAAAGCATGATGAAAGAAAACAGGCAACAGGCTTCCTGGCAAGCCTGTTCATTGATATTGGAGGGAAAGACCTTTTCTATGGAAACGTATAGGAAAGGTCTTTCCTCTTTACCCGATCATCCTTATCAGGACTTGAAACAGTTTCTGGAAGAATGGTTCGACGAATCTCCTACTCTGCGCGTCTATACGTCCGGTTCTACCGGCACGCCCAAAGAACTGTTTGTCCGGAAAGAACAGATGATGAACAGTGCACGCATCACCTGCGAAGCCTTGCAGCTTCGAAAGGGAGATAAGGCTTTGCTTTGCATGCCGCTCCGATATATTGCCGGCAAGATGGTCGTCGTAAGAGCACTGGTAGCCGGACTGGAACTTATCGTCCGCGAGCCTTCCGGTCATCCGCTGGCCGATGTCAACGAACATCTCCGGTTTGCCGCCATGATTCCACTGCAAGTATTCAATTCGCTGGCGGTACCGCAGGAAGCCAGCCGGCTGGAAGATACGGAAATCTTAATCATCGGCGGAGGAGCCATCGACAAACAGCTGGAAGTAGCCTTGCAGAAAATGCAGAATGCGGTGTATTCGACTTACGGAATGACCGAAACACTTTCCCACATTGCGTTGAGAAGACTGAACGGAGCAGAGGCATCCGAGCGGTATAAGCCTTTTCCTTCGGTATCTCTATCCTTATCGGCCGATCACACTTTGGTCATTCAAGCCCCACAAGTCTGCGATGAAACCCTTGTGACTAACGATGTCGTAGAGTTGTTCCCGGACGGGACTTTCCAGATTATCGGCCGAAAAGATAACATAATCAACAGTGGAGGCATAAAAATTCAAACAGAATGTGTAGAAAAGACACTCCGTTCTATTATTTCTGTTAACTTTGCCCTGACAGCGGTTCCGCATCCCAAGTTTGGAGAAGCATTGGTCTTGCTGGTAGAAAAAGACAGGAACGAGGTGATTCGTCCGGAAGAACTGGCAGAACAGCTCCGATCTATTCTGCCCAAATACCAGCAGCCCAAGCAGATTCTTTGGATAGAAGCTCTTCCCCTGACGCAGACCGGCAAGATAAGCCGGGCAGAATGTCGGAAACTCGCTGCAAAACTCGTACATTATTAACTTTTAATTATTAATTGAAAGAGATGAAATATTTACCTATTGTAACACTCTCTATGCTGTCATTCGCTTCTGTTGCCTGGGCACAGAGCGGTGAAAGCTGTCAGGCTCCGCAAGACCCGACATTAGAGAATCCGGCATTTGCAGGTTATGACTGCATTACTTTGCTGGACAGTACAGCTGTTTCGGTTCAACCGACAGGCTCCGGATCGTTTGCTGTTTACCGTAAGTTTAAAGTACAGACACCGGCCGGTGGTGTGGCCAACCATGTAATCAAATATGATTATGACCCGTTGACGGCTTTTGCCGAATTCAAACAGGCAACCATTTACCGGGCCAATGGCGATGTTGTCAATGTAGATGTTACACAAGCCTGCGATTATGCAGCACCTGCCCGTGCCATTTACTGGGGCGCCCGTCAGATCATGCTGGAACTGGGCCGGCTGGAACCGGGCGATGTGGTTGAATATGAAATCAGCAAGAAAGGATTTACCTACGCTTTGCTGACAGGAGCTGAAGACGATGAGTCTCGTTTCATTCCGCCGATGCGCGGACAGTTCTATGATATCGTTCCATTCTGGGTATCTGAACCGACTGTCCGCAAAGTATACAAGCTGAGTATCCCGATGGAAAAGGAAATCCAGTTTGAATTCTTCCAGGGAGAATGTGCTTCTTCCATGCACTATGAAGACGGCCGGAAGTCTTATACCTTTGCACTCGAGAATGCTCTTCCGACAAAGCGGGAACCGAACATGGTCGACCTGTTTGATGCTGCTCCCAAGCTCATGCTGTCGTCTACACCCGAATGGAAAGACAAATCTCTTTGGTTCAACAAGGTGAATGAAGACTATGGAAGCTTTGAACCGATACCGGAAGCCCAGAAGAAGGTAGATGAACTGATCAAGGGTAAGAAAACAGAAATGGAAAAGATCGCCGTCCTGACTCACTGGGTGGCTGATAACATCCGTTATGCCGGTATTTCAATGGGCAAAGGCGAAGGCTATACGTTGCATAGCCTGAAGATGAATTACACCGACCGCTGCGGTGTTTGTAAGGATATTGCCGGTACGCTGATTGCCTTCTTGCGTATGGCTGGTTTCGAAGCTTATCCTGCCATGACAATGGCTGGCAGCCGGGTAGAGAAGATTCCGGCAGACCATTTCAATCACTGCGTGGCAGTCGTCAAGCTTTCGAACGGCACATATATTCCGCTTGACCCGACGTGGGTTCCGTTTGTCCGCGAATTATGGAGCAGCGCCGAGCAACAGCAGAATTATCTGCCCGGTATTCCGGAAGGTTCCGATTTGTGTCTGACTCCGGTTTCTGCTCCCGAGAATCATTATTTCCGGATGAAAGCCAACAACAAGCTGGATGCCAACGGTACTTTGCGTGGCGAACTGATCGTTACAGCCGAAGGACAGTCGGATGCCAGTGTCCGCCGGGTATTTACAACCGGATGGCAAAGCGACTGGAAGAACAATATGGAAAAACAGCTGCTGGCAGTTTCGCCCAAGGCTAAATTAATCAGCGTCGACTGGGGAAAAGATCCGGCTAATTATCAGGCCGCTCCTATCCGATTGGTTTTCCGTTATGAAATACCCGACTATGCCGTCAAAGGCGGAGATGCGTTATTGATCAAGCCGATGGTCATGAACAACCTTTATAATTCCATCAAAAGCTTCCTGCGGATTGATACAAGTCTGGAAAAACGTGAGTTTGGCTTTAAGGATGCCTGCTCTCGTTTGGTTGAACAAGATGAAACCATCCAGTTGCCGGCCGGATACACGTTGAGCAATGAAGCTAAAAGCGATGCCAAACAAAGCCAGGCAGCCGACTTTGAAGGTTCCCTGAAACAGGAAGGCAATAAAATCGTTCTGCACCAGAAGCTGGCACTCAAGAAACGGGTATATGAAGCATCCGACTGGTGCGGATTCCGGGATGCCGTTAATGGATTCAAATCATACGGAGACTATTTAGTAATCAAGAAATAATTCTAATCAATATAACTATGACTAACTTGATCAATAAAATCATATGTCTTCTTATCGTACTCGGAACAGCCGTCAGTGTTTCTGCGGCTCCCGAAGCCGAATATAAGAAGCTCGTTAAATCATGGGCATTGAATGCCGATGGCAGTCAGGTGTTTCATTATAATATGGAGCTGACCATTTACTCTTACCTGGCTATGCGAAGTTTATATGGAGAATCATTCATTCAATACAATCCGGAATACCAGACATTGAAGATCAATTCTTCGTACACCAAGCAGAAAGACGGAACGATTGTCAAGACTCCCGACAATGCGTTTGTAGAAGTTCTTCCCCGCACGGCTGTCGATGCTCCGGCTTACAATCAGCTGAAAGAAATGGTGGTTGTTCATACGGGTCTGGAATTGGGAGCAACAATTTACCTGGATTATACCATTACATCCAAGGCCGGTTATCTGCCGGAGCTGGATATCTTCGAACCGATTCAACAGACAAGTCCGGTGAAAGAATATTCTCTTTCCGTAACTGTCCCGGTTGACAGAGACTTATCATACAGTCTGGCAAATCCGGAGGTGATGGCTAAGATGAATGTAGAAGAAGGCATGCGCACAATCAGCTGGAATCTGAAGAATGTTAAACCGGCGTCGTTGGCTCCTATGCAGCGTATTGAATCTGGAGACATGCAATATCTGGCCTGCTCGACATTCGAGAATAATAAAGAAGCCTTGAATTATCTGTTCGGACAGTTTGACAGTCCGGAAAGTATGCCGTTGGTTTCTCTGGCTGAAACATTGACGGAAGGGAAAAACACCGATACGGAGAAACTTCAGGCCATTCACAATTTCATTGTCAATGACTTTGCACACAGCCGTCTGTCGCTAAACGAAACCGGATATCGCATTCGTCCGGCCGAAGATGTCATCCGGACAGCTTATGGAACAGATGCCGAACTGATCAATCTGTTGTACGGACTGTTGTCTGCTGCCAAAATAGAGACAAAGGTTTGCGCCGCCTATCCGGTAAAAGATCCGCAGGAATGTTCTATCCTGAAAGCTATTCACCTCTTTATCCAGGCAAAAGCCGACGGACAGACTTATCTCCTGACTTCCGACAGTCCGAAGATGAGCGAAATTGGCTGGACAGCCGATTATTGCAACATCCGGGATCTTAAGACTGGAGAAGAAATGGATCTGACTCCTTGTTCACCGGATTTATCTTACGACGTAACGATGAAGCTGACGGACAAAGAAGCTGTATCGACCATCAAAGCCGACATTCCTGCTGCTTTCGTTGCCTATTCAGATTCGAAGGCGACAGCTTTCTCGGGAGGTGATAAAAATGCATCTGTCAGCCAGAAAGGGAATATGATTACAGTTAACTATCAGACAACGGAGAAGGTTGAAACTGTACCGGGTTATTATCTGCTTCGTCTGCCTGATTCTCCGGCAGGTGTTTCTCATCAGCCGTATGCGTCTTTCAACAGCACACGCGACTGCAATCTGTTCTTGCCGTATGCGCCCAATGAAACCTATACTTATACCATAGAAGTTCCGGCCAACATGGAATTGAGTACGCCGGTAGCTGAGAAGAACATCTCGAACGCTGCAGGAAACTGTATTCAGACCATCAAGCAGAACGGTAATAAAGTAGAAGTTTCTCGCAGCCTGAAAATTGATTCGAACCTTATCAAGCGTTCTGATTACCCGGCATTCCATACGTTAATGGCAGCTTGGGCTGACATCAACAATACACAGTTATTGTTTAAGCAGAAGTAAACACAGTTTCTTTGATTAATTGGGCTGGCAGGAAAAGTGCTTTCTTGCCAGCTTTATTTTTATGATATATAACCACGTCTCACTCATCAAAAACAGCCTGAAATAGAGCAAGTGGATAGCTTTCTTAATATTTTCCCGTTTTAAATTGCTTATCTGCCAATAAAAACGTTTCTTTGCATACGCAAAAAATGGACAGTAATGAATATTAATCGTAGAGATTTTATCAAATCAGGAGGAATGCTTGTGCTAGGATCATTAGTTGCCCCCTCGTTTCTGGCAAGTTGTACATCACCAGAAGCAGCAAAGGCTGAAGGAATCGCCTTTGGAATGAATCATTTTAAAGTAACAGAGAGTGATTTAAAGAAAGTTTTGGCTGCGGCTCTCGAAAAAGGTGGCGATTATGCCGATTTGTTTTTCGAACACACATTGAACAACGGAATCCAATTGCAAGACGGAGCCGTGAATAATGCACAATCGAATATTGATTTCGGTATGGGAGTCCGCGTATTGTCGGGTGATCAGACCGGATATGCTTATGTGGAAAACATTACACTCGACGAAATGCTGAAGGCAGCTCGTACGGCTGCTCGTATCGCCGATAACAGCAACGCCAATAAAACAATTGCTGCACTGACAGAAGTTAAGCCAAACGGTTCATATTATGATGTTCAAACCCCTTGGGAATCTTTTACCGTGAAAGACAAAATGCCGTATCTGCAAAAACTGAACGACAAGATTTTTGCACTCGACAAACGTGTCCATAAAGTAAGAGCTTTCCTAAGTGATTCAACATCTCATATATTCTTCTGCAACAGCGAAGGACAAATGTATTATGACTATCGACCGATGTGTTCTTTGTCTGCAGTTTGTATTATGGAAGACAACGGCCGGATCGAGAATTCGTATGCATCCCGTTCTTACCGGATGGGAACAGAATTCCTGACAGACGAACTCTTGGATACACTGGCTAAAGAATCGGTAGACAAGACGTCAATCTTGTTCCAGGCTGTCAAGCCTAAAGGTGGAGAAATGCCGGTTGTCATGGGTGCCGGAGGTTCGGGTATTCTGTTGCACGAAGCCATCGGTCATGCGTTTGAAGCCGATTTCAACCGGAAAAAGACTTCTATCTTCTCTGACCTGCTGAATAAGAAAGTTTGTGACGAGCATATCAATGTAGTCGACGATGGAACGATCCGTTTCAACCGTGGTTCCGTTAACATTGATGATGAAGGAACGGAAGGACAGAAGACTTATATTGTACGCGAAGGTATTCTGACCAGTTATCTGCACGACCGGATCAGTGCCAAGCATTATGGAATCCAATCGACTGGTAACGGACGTCGTGAGAACTTCCGCCAGATTCCGATTCCTCGTATGCGTGCTACGTATATGGAAGCAGGCAATGTCACCGAAGAAGAAATCATTGCTTCAGTCAAGAATGGTATCTACGCCAGCAGCTTCACAAACGGACAGGTACAGATTGGTGCCGGCGACTTTACTTTCTTCGTTAAAGACGGCTATCTGATCGAGAACGGAAAACTGACTCAGCCGATCAAAGACATCAACATCATTGGTAACGGTCCGAAAGCACTGGCCGATATTACGATGGTTGGAAACAACTATAAGATGGATGACGGCACTTGGACGTGCGGTAAAGACGGCCAGTCTTGCCCAGTTACCTGTGGTATGCCTTCTGCATTGGTAAGCAAATTGACAGTGGGTGGTGAAAACTAAAGTAGAACAACTCAAAAGTAGAACATCATGATTACAAACGATAATAAGAAACTGGCACAATGGGCCATGGAATATGCCTTGAAGAATGGTTGCCAGGCCTCGAAAGTAAGCTTGTACAGCGGTTCAAGTACTTCTTTCGAAATCAGAGACATGAAAATAGACCGGCTGCATCAGGCATCGGAGAACTCACTGGTGGTACAGTTGTTCGTCGACGGCCGTTTTGGTTCTTTCTCGACCAACCGTCTTGACAAGCAGGAGCTGGAAAAGTTTATTAAGGACAATATCGACGCAACTCGCTTTCTGGCAGAAGATAAAGCCCGGACGTTACCGGATGAAAGCCGTTATTATAAAGGCGGAAAACCCGATCTGCAATTAATTGATCCGAATTTTGACAATATTCAGCCGGATGACAAGAAGAACCTGGCCCTGAAGACTTGTGAAGAAATGATGGGAAAAGATGAACGCGTCATTTCTGCTTCTGCTTCCTACGGCGATGAAAAGGATTTCAAGTATATGATCACCAGCAACGGTTTTGAAGGTGAAACATCGGCTTCTTCCTTCAGCCTGGTCGGCAGCGTAAGTATTAAAGGAGAAGGCGAAGCCCGTCCGGAATCTTACTGGTATGATTCGGCTCTTTATTATGACCAGATGATTAAGGAAGGCATCGGAACGAAAGCCCTGGAAAGAGTATTGCGTAAGCTAGGCCAGAAAAAGACAAAGTCCGGCCGTTATGATATGATTGTCGATAACATGAATTCGGCTCGTCTGCTCTCGCCTGTCATGGATGCAATTGATGGCGCTTCTATCCAGCAGAAGAATTCATTCCTGATCGACAAACTGAATCAGAAAGTTCTGGGCGATAAAGTAACCTTGAAAGACGAACCGCATCTGATCAAGACTCCAGGTGCCCGTTATTTCGATAACGAAGGTGTTGCTACTCAACCGATGTCTATCTTTGAAGGCGGTGTATTGAAGACTTATTTCATCGATACCTATCGTGCCAATAAGATGGGAATTGCGCCAACCATTTCCTCGGCTTCTATCTTGACTATCGATATGGGCGATAAAGACCTGGAAGCATTGATTGCCGGAGTGAATAAAGGTATTCTGGTGACAGGCTTCAATGGTGGAAACTGCAACAGTACAACTGGCGATTTCTCTTACGGTATTGAAGGCTTCCTGATTGAAGGAGGAAAAATGGTTCAGCCTATTTCGGAAATGAACGTGACCGGCAACATGCTGACATTATGGAATCAACTGGTTGAAGTCGGGAATGATCCGCGTCAGTCTTCCAGCTGGAGAATACCAAGCCTGCATTTCGAAGGAATTGATTTCAGCGGACTATAATAAGATGTATTGAAACGAGCCTATATTTTCACCCTCTCTCTATAGATCAGGACTATACGGGAGAGGGTGATTTTTATGCATGAATACGATCTTTTCCCAGCGTTTAAATAGTATTACGGGGAATAACATTCTTAGGGAAAAAATAGGTTCATTTACATATTGGCCGATAGTATTTAACAAATGAAAGTCCGACTTTTGCCAAGTAATAAACATAAACAATTGCATTATGATTCAAGCTTCATTAAATGATACCAAACGAATTGAGGGCATCAGTCCCCTATTTGCCAAAGCATTTGAATATGTAAAGAATACAGATTTCTCGAAGATGGAAGACGGCCGTCACGACATTGAAGGAGACAACCTGTATGCCAATATCCAGACGCTTAACGGGAAAAACATACAAGACGCTTCTATTGAAATCCATAAGAAATACATCGATATCCAAATCCCGTTATTGGGCGTAGAACAGATCGGCTGGAAACCAACTTGTGATTTGCTGGAAGAGGCTTCGCCCTACAACGAAGAAGAAGACATTGCATTCTATATCGACAAGCCAACTTCTGTCTGCCGCATTTATCCGGGACAGTTTGTTATCTTCTTCCCCGAAGACGGCCATGCTCCCGGTATTGGTGAAGGTATGATTCGTAAAATCGTTCTGAAAGTCAAAATATGAGTACCGTTCATTTTAGAAGAGCAACCGAAGAAGACGTGGTGCCCATTCTAGCAATCTATGCTCCGTATGTAACAGACAGCGCCATCACGTTCGAATATGATGTGCCAAGTGAAGAAGAATTCAGACAAAGGATCCGGACCATCTCAGCCGAATATCCATACTTCGTCTGTGAATCCGACGGTCAGATCATCGGTTATGCCTACGCTCACCGTCACATGGAGCGTGCCGCTTATCAGTGGAATGCCGAGATTTCCATTTATATCCGCCAAGGTTTTACCGGAAAAGGACTGGGAAAAACCATGTGTCAGGCATTGATAGACTTACTTCGTCTGCAAGGCATCCGGAATGTGTTCAGCTGTGTGACGATACCCAACGAGCGAAGCGCTCATTTGCATCATAGCATGGAGTTCTCGACCGAAGGAATTTTCCAAAACGCGGGTTATAAATGTGGGAAATGGCAAACCATTGCCTGGTTTCGGAAAAACATCGCTCCATATACCAATGAGCCGGCACCTTTTTTGCCTATCAGCCGTATCGACCGGCAGCTAATCGATAGCATTTTAGAGAAGAATGCCGCATCACTTCTTCCGCGATAAAACGTAAACGTACATAATCCAAATCCCGAGGTATTTTCTTTAGAACAGAATTATACTTCGGGATTTATTGTTTTCTAACCTATAAGTGAGAATATTATAGTATCTTCATTTGTTATTTTCATGGAGTCCTTATAAATTTGAGAGGGAACCAGATAAACTTAAGCAGAATCAAACTATTATAATACAATGAAAACAACACATTACTTCATCGGACTCAGCATTTTTCTATTGTTAGTATCCTGTATTCAGGATAAAACAAAGAATGGTGATGTAAAAACAATTCTCTTCGAAGATACATACACAGATCTTACAGAGAAAATAAACTGCCAGTTTATTCCTTTAGAGACGAACGACAGTTGTCTGGTCTCTACTGTTTCGGATATGGTATTCGATTCATCTCGTCTTTATTTGATTGACGGGAAATCAAATTTGGTATTTGCTTTTTCGTTATCCGGAGAATTTATTTCGCAAGTCGGCAATGTTGGTTCTGGTCCTTCTGAATATCAATATCCGGTTAATCTGCATATCGACAAGATTAAGCAGGAATTAATCGTGGCGGATGCGAATACGCCTAAATTGGTATATTATGATTTAAAGACATTGGAGTATAAACGGCAACTTCGGTCAGACGTTTATTTTACCAATTGTGCCTGGTTGCCTAATGGAGATATCATACTTGCAAGTGGCAGTAGTTATGTAACTCCTAAAAGAGAAAGGTTCTATGCGCAGATTACCGACGAGAATTTAAAGCGGAAACAATATGTTTGTCCTTGTTCTTTCGATCCGCAATACCGATTGGCAATAGGTTCTGTATTCTATACATTCCAGGATCAAGTATATCTGAATCTTCCTTTCCTTCACTCGGTCTATCAAATAAACGAAACGACTTGCGAAGAAACTTATACAATTGAGCTGAAAGGTTTCCAAATGCCTGATCAAAACTGGCTGAAGGCAAACGCCGAAGAAAATTACTTCGCGGCATTAAGCCATTCGGATTATGTTTCTGCCATCCAATGCCAAGAAACCAACCGTTATCTATATACAACCTTTTTGGTCGGAGGCGGTAAGGATTATATAGCTTTCTATGACAAAGAACAGAAAAGCAGCATGATTTATTCGGGTTACGACTTTATAAAAGAGACTTCTTTAAACGGATTGAGTAAAGTGATCACTACTTATAACGATACATTTGTGGCAACAATCAATCCTGATGTATTGAAAGAGAAAGGAACAACCATTGAAGAACTGGCACAACTCAGTCAATCTCTTCCTGCAGAGAGCAATCCTATTTTATGTCTTTTTACCTTTAAATAAGCATGAGTATGAAACAGCACTGGTTTATATCGTTATTTGCTTGCCTATTGCTGACCAACTGTCAGTCTGATTACCAAACATTATTATTGGACGAAGTCCAACCGCTCCAGGCAACTCTTTTATTTGAGAAAGATTCCAATAACTATATTTATGAAATTAAAGCGACGGATACACATCTAGCTATCTTAAACCAGAAGAATGATACGAAACTAACAGTTTATGAAAAAGGGAAATACGATTCTCCTGTGTTTGTTGTAGAATCAGCAACTTATCAAGAAGCAGTATTGCGGAAACCACATTTCCGGAAAGAAGTAACTACTGATGAGGTAATCTTATTGGCAGATAATAATTCTCGCTTTTATCGCTTTTCTCCGGAAAACACCAACTGGCAGCTGCAAGCTGAAGATCCATTATTCGATGTATGCAACAGTTTTCAATACAATCGCACCCAAAAAGAGATTTATGCGGTTCCGTTCCGACCAGACTTGCCTTATCCTTTTTATTATTATAATACATCTGAAGGTTACTATTGGGTAGAAGCAGATACTTGTGTCCATCGGCAGCTGGCATATAAACCAGATTGTTATTTATGTGAACTGTGCGTCCATGAAAAAAAGGATCGGGCAGCTATCGCCTATCGGTTCACTAATTATGTTACCTTTTACGATTTGGAAGGAAACATAGAAACGAATATTCGCATAGGTCAGGAACGTATTTATCCTCAACTGAAAGAAACCGGAGCATTGGATACAGAGAATACAACAAAATGTTTGCTGGACGTTTGCGGTACTCCCGATTATTTGTATTGTCTGTATTCAGGATCTGCCGATTATGCAACACCGACCTATCTGATTGCTTTCCACTGGAATGGTAAACCTTATAAAACGTGGCAATTAGATTCGTATATACGGACAATGAGTGTAACCAACGACAACAAGACCTGTTATGTGGTTCGTTCGTTACCCAATAAAGCACAAGCTATTTCCTATTATACATTAAAATAAACATACTCATGAAAAAGATAAGACAAATACTAAGTTTTTTCGCGCTTTCAATAAGCCTGATCTGCGTTTCATGTAATACGAATCATGTAGAATCCATTGATTCATCGTCTATTTCCATTGATATAGATAATTGTCAGGACTTGGAAACCCAATCGTTTATTGACAAAATAGAAATTATACCCTTGGAAACTAATGATAATTGCCTTTTGGATCAATACGATCAGGTTGTATATTGTGAAGACCTCAATGCCTATTTAATTATTGACGAGCAACAAACCGTGTCTCTGTTTTCCGAAAACGGAAAATTCATTGCTGATTCCAAGAACTGCCGGGGAAAAGGTCCTAAAGAATATCAGATATTAGCTGATGCCAATTATAATCCATTCACCAAAAGTATTGATATATTAAGTCCCTATGGTACAATATATAGTTACAACACGGATTTCAAGTTTATACGGAAACGCGTACTTAACTCTGATAGCCATCAAACTTATTCAAAAGGTTATCCAATAGGTAAGAATACTTATATACTGCAACCTACTATCTTGAAAGCAAATGATGCTGCATTATATTTTTGTGACTACGAAAAGAATGAGATTATCGCAATAAACAGTTATGAAAAAGATTTTATATGTTCGTTGAGTTTAGGATATCCTCCATTCTTCAAGAAAAACGGCGACTTATACTTCTCACCCAATAACCTCAATTATCACATTTATAAAGTAGACACAAAAGAAAACAAACTGACTCCAGCCATTAATTTCTCAATAGAGAATGGAATGATAAGCAAAGAAGAACTCATAAATCGTTTTGGAAATATGTCAGCTACCCAAACGGATCGCAATACACTTGAGAAAACAATTCAGACATTGAACGATGTAACTACATATTTACTTGGCTCTGAATATCCGATTCCACTTATCAAGCTTTGCAATGATTCTTATTTATATTTATATATGATGAAAAAAGGAAAAAGGATGACAGTCCTTTATGATCGGACGAACGGAGTTACCCTATTACAAACCGATAAACATAAAAAGCGATTGAGCTATTGTACACATCTGGAAGGAAATACCTTAACATCAATCATTCAACCAGAGGAAATAGAGAAATACATCAATACCAATCTCTTGGATGATGAGAATAAAAAGAAATTGCAGGCAGTTCAGGAAGACGATAATCCGATCATTGTAAAATACCAGATAAAGGAATAAAAACTCGTTACCTTTTATATTTTTGACAGCTGTCGTAAAGCTTTATCATATCTGTCAAAAAGCTTTATGATATATATGAAAAAACTTTATCACATATATAGAAAAGCTTTACGACTACTGTCAAAAGATTAATAGACAACGAGAAAAATTCTTATATTCCCATATAAGAATTTTATAAGAAAAATATAAGGGGTTATTATTTGCTTCTTCGTGAAACAAAACCTAGTTTTGTGAATCAAGCAACATGGAGAACTATTCGAGAAAGTATATAATTCAAACATAAAGATTGTTCTATTATGAGACTGGAACAATCTATACCAATAAAACGAAATAATATGAAGAGACTTTTTGCTTTCATCGCGTTCTTGGCTTGCGCGGCTTGTACAACAAATGATCCGAATCATCTATTGGATTTAGGAGAAGAAACCCCAATTGAAGCCGTTAGTTATCCCAATGAAGTAATTATGGGAAACCCCTTGGACATAAACCTAATAAATAATAAACTATATGTTTTTGTTTATCAAGGGAACTATCCAATTATAATCTTAGATCCGAAAGACGGGCATCTTATTAAAGAATGGGGAGCACGGGGAAACGGACCTGGTGAGTTTGGTGATTATCCTATTCCTTGGGGTAAATACGACAATAAGATATTTATTCATGACGAAAACCGATTCATAGTTCACCAATATAATATTGAAAAGAAAGACAGTTTTTCCAATTTATCGTATATAAAGGACTATGCCTTCAGCAGATTTAAGTATGCTTTCACACATGGAACTGTTCTTGCAAATGGAAAGGTGGTGGCAAATTCCATTATAAATACGCCGAACCCACTTATGCTTATGAATTTGCAATTAGACTCTCTGAATAATTTTGGCGGAGTTGTACCTGATCAAAACCGCTATCAAATGGGAATCTTTTCAAGTCTATTGGCATCACACGGTAATACATTCGTGCAGGCGATGATTAAATTTGGCTACTTGGCTTGTTATGAACAAACCGGAGAAAAAGATGTTACCCTGAAATGGGAATATTATTTACAACCACTCAAATTTGAAGACAATCAGCTGGATAAATCCATGAAAGAGGGTTTCTGTAGCATCAAAATGACGAAGAACTATATCTTCGCCATATATAAAGGTTGTTTACCGACAGATGAAAAACGTATCTTCAACCACATACTCATGTTTAATCATAATGGAAAATTACTGCGTAATTTCCGTGTTACCAACAACGATTCTTTAGGGAAGATAGAAGTCTCGGAAGACGAGAGAACTATTTATGTCTCTTGTTACGAGCCAGAGCCCGCTATCTTGCGTATCGATATATCTGAATATGTTTAAACCCCATTAAAAAAAGACAATGAAAACAGCAATGAAAGCAACTGCTGGTTGGAATTACCAGCAAAGTAAACAAAGTGAAGGTTTATCTGAATTGGCATTGGTCAATGTGGAAGCGTTGGCCGTTGGAGAGAAACCTTCTTTATACCATTTATTCCCCTGCCCTTCTTCTTGGGGAAACGAATGTGTATTCCCTGAAAATAGTGAACGTCCTACATATTATAGTCCAACCTATTGTAATTAGTCATGAAAACTTCAATATTTTATTACATTAGTCTATTTCTCTTGATACTCTCATGTAGCCAAGCGAATAAAAAAACGGTGCATGTTAAAAGTGTTGACATCAAGCGGGAGGAAATAAATTTTCCACCCTCGGATGTCCTACAATTAAAATCTTATTACTTAACTTCTTTCAACCAGTCTGGTTCCTTACCAGAATTAATCGGATATAATTACAAAGAACATGCATTAGATTGTATTGACTTAACTTCCAAGCAAATTACCCAGATACCATTACAACCGGAAGGCCCTCAAGCAATCGTCCGGCCTACAGGCATTTATTACCATTCAAAAGACTCTATCTGGTTGTCCGATGAATCTCAAAACGTATTCCTCTTAAACCGCACCGGGGACGTGGTGAAACGCATCGACCTGAAAGCGTACTTAGACGAAGGGGAAGAACTGATCATCCGCACCAATCATACCATGTCAACCATCCATTTAGGATACGACCCCAACCATCAATCTCTACTATGTACTATAAAAGACAAAAGCGTCAAGCCGACCCGTTTCAAAGTAAAAGAGATCAGCCTGTCCAACCAAGAGGTTTCCAGTTTTGATCTATCCGCTTCGGTTGTAGAACCTAACATTGACGAAGGATATGCCAACATGAGCGAACCCAACGTCAGTTTTATCGGAGAAAATATCATCTATAACTATCCCATCGAATCACATATTTATATATTAAATAGGCAAGATGGCAGTCGGAAAACAATCGAAGCCGATAGTGAATATACTCCCAACAAGGCTAATAAATGTTCTTCTAAAACAGATTATTCTGCATGGATAAAACACGGATTCGAAAACCCGCATTTTTATGATGTGATGTATATTCCTTCTTTAAAAATGTATGTCCGTTTGCATGCGGGACCGATTGATCTGCCCGATGCCAATCATCCAGAAGAAGTCGTCTATAAACGATCCCTTTATGCCTTGTTTTTCGATTCGGCTTTTCAATCTTTAGGAGAAACAGTCCTTCCACAAGGAATCTACAATCCTTATACAGGTTGGAGCGCAACTCCATCCGGAATAGCCTTTTTTGTGGACGGCCCGCAAAGTCCTAACGAAACAGACAATCTGGTGATGGAAATCGTAAGTCCCAACTAACTATTCCGGAAAAGCTTCCCTACAAGCTGGGGCGTTTTTGGGTAGATATATGAGAGGTTAAAACAAAAAGGCCTGTGCTATGGTAATTTTTATAGCACAACCTTTAAATAAAATATGTCATCATGAAAAAATACTACTTATTCCTATTACTTCTTTTAGTGCCCATTTATATCTGGTCGCAAGTGAAACAACGATCTTTATATCGTTTACAAACTATCGCCCCGGGGGAAAAGTGGCCTTTGGAAGGTCCTTCCAGCGAAGCCATCGGACATAAAATCAGACATGTGGTCGATAAAGAAGAGACCAAATACATAATCATGCTGGTTGAATACCTGCAAGGGAAAAGGATAGACGACTCTTTTGGTCCGATGGAGTTAGCTTTCTCAGGTAAAGGAGCTAAAATTCGTTGGGAACTGGTTGTCGATACCACCTCTTCTTCATTAACCCGTGTTTTTGCTCTCAAGCCCAATGGCGGATTCTCCCACCGTCAGTGCATGCCCCGAAGTGGAAAACATCTGAATTATGTATATATTCCATACGAACCAACACTTATATACGACCAAGATATTCCGCTTTGCCTAATTTACGAAGAAGACTCCAGCCATCCGAAACAAGAGAACTGGATTAAAGCATTCATTGAGAAAAACAAATCCTTGAAAGATTTTCCTTTTTCCCGATTAGAACGATACTTCCTTATTTTTTATCATGCCAATCAGACAAATACCAAATAAAATGAAAAACCATCTGGTTACATTATGTTTATTCGTAGGGTTTACATCCTGCCAACCCAGCTTGAAATATACGGATTCAGAGTCTTTGGAATGGGAAGACTTCCCTGCCGTTTATCCAGTTCACGGGACGGAAGTGAAACTGGATGAAGAATTATTACGTCCCAGCCGTTGTTATTTTACCGATCAGAAGCTGATCTTAAAAGACGATTCGGAAGACTATCTGTTACATTTCTATGAGGTGGATCATTTCCGGAAAGCAGGAAGTTATTTCACGTTTGGTAACGGACCGGATGAATATTTATGGATAAACAATGTATGGACGGACGATTCTTCTTTGTGGGTTTCTGATCTGCGCAAGAATACAGTACATCGGTACAAGCGTTCGGACTTCATCAAAAATATAGCCCCTTCAGAACTGATGGCCGAGAAAGTTGTCAGGCTTCAAGATCCATACAGTTCATTGGTATCTTTGCCAGATAGTAGTTTTCTGACACTAGCCGGAGACATCCGTAAGAAAAGAATTTCACATTATGACAAAAACGGAATCTTTCTGGAAACGGCTGGAGAGTTCCCGACTTGGCAAGAAGAATTATCTCCATTCGAATTGTTAGAAGGCTTTCGGGCCAATCTAGTACTCAGTCCCGACAAAAAGTCGGTCTTCTTATTCTACATGCAAACAGATTTGATTGAACAATATGACCTGCAAGGCAAGCTATTAAAAAGGATACATGGACCTGAAAAGTTTTTCCCTGCCGTGAAACAAAAGTCACACGGAACCAATGTACATGTCAGCTCAGTTGCAGGAAAGTCTAGAGACGCATATTTTTCCCCTCTAGCCACAGGCGACAAGATCTATGTCTTATATTCCGGTGAATATTTTAATCCGGAAAAAATGAATTACCTGAAAAAGCTTCTCTTTGTTTTTGACAAGGCAGGAAAGCCTATTTGCCGTTACGAATTGGATCAACCCATATTTAGTTTTACCATTGATGAACAGAATCAAATTTTATATGGAATAAGTGATCAACCCGAATTTCATATCTTGAAATTTGAGTTAGGAATCAATAAAAAGAGTACATATTAACAGATAATGAAACGACTTATGAAATTCATTCAAGTGCTATTGATTCTAGGTGTATTAGGAAGTCTGAATGCTTGCCAACATGCCAAAAAGGAAAGTTTAAGTCAATCCATCCAAATCGATTTGGAAAGTGAACAGGTACAAGACAGTTTGGCCTTTTCCTTATTTGTGGATCCGAATGAATACAACGAGTATAAACGACTGATTCCGATATTAGAGGACGCAAAAGGAGATGAAAATCCAATATTGATAAATATGATGATTAAATTATAAGTGCATGATGAAAAAGTACATTCTATTTTTAGCCGCTTTCTTTACGCTTTGTTCCTGCCAGAACAAGATGGAAGAGAACCCAGGTAAAGTACAAACCGTATCTATCCAGAACTTCGTAGGAAAAACACTGGAGTTAAAAGACTTGGGATGTAACGTACAGACAATCCGGTTACATACCGATACGGCTGGATACATCGGAGACATCAAAGACATTTGTCGTGTGGATTCGTTCTTCTATATATTGGATGGAACGATGTTTTCGGTTTCCAAATTCAATCAAGACGGACTTCTGCTTCGCCAGATCTCAACCCAAGGAAACGGTCCCATGGAATATATACAACCCATGGCATTGTGTGCAGACAAAAGCCACGTGTATTTGTTGGATTTGCCCGGTATGTCTATCATTTCATACAACCAAGACTTAAAGGCGGAAGAAGAAATAACACTTTCTTTCCCTTGCTCAGAATTCATCCGGACAGAGAAAGGTTTCTTGTGTTATAATATGGCACCCACAGATTCTCTCAAGCCCTTGGTGCACATCAGTCGGGAGGGAAAAATCATTGACAGCTATTCCATAAACATTTTCCATAGTCAGATGTCTTTAGGAGCTAAAATATTCAGTCAGGACGATCAAGGGAATATATTCATTAATCCTCCTATCACCCAGACCATCTATCGATGGAATCCGGATTCGGAAACTGCTGAAGAATACATAACCTTCGATTTCGGCTCCAAGAATTATCCTCATGATACCGAATTGGATATAACTCGTTTGGGAGAATTGCCGTATGCTTTCCCGACATATTTCTTCCACATACAAGAATCCTGCCTTTACAGTTTTCTGTATAAGGGCCAATCGTATTATTACCAGAAAACATCTACGGCAGACAAAGCGGGTAGCATCTCCAAACAATCATCCTATCCGTTCTTTCCACGATGGCAAATAGGAAACAGATTAATTGGAACATGCCCCAGCGAATTCCTGCATTTGGGTTCCGAACAAGAAACAGGCGAAGTGTTGTTACTCTTCACCTTTTGAATCAGAAACCAACGAGAATCAATTTTGATTCTAGCTACTTTCAAAAATGATTCTCGTTGGTTTCATTTGAGAAAGCGAATATAGCTGTTATCGTTCATAATTTAAAATAAAAATAGATATGAGAAATGTATATTTAGTTTTGATCTTATGTTGTCTGGTGGGTTGTAACCACAAAACAGAAGAAGGAAAGAGTCTTATGGTTACACACGAATCCATCCAATTGAAGAATGATTATTTAGGCAAACCAGGTCCTATTATTGAGTTAGACAAAAAGATTGTAGGCATTGACTATGAACTCGATTCCTGTCTCTTTTATATAGATATAGAAACAGACAGTCTGTACCGGTTTGGTCCGAGAGGTGTTGGACCCGGTGAATTTATTTATCCGTACACGATACAACATCTAGATAAGAACCGTTTCGGCATATTTGACCTTCAAGCCCGAAAATATACCCAAATTCAGATAAAGAATCATCAAATCCACATGGAGACACCCGTACCTGTTACCAATGATAAAACTAGCCAGTCTTTTGATGTCAAGCAAATCTCAGACAATTCTTATTTGGGAATAGGTATGTATCCAAAGGAAATGTTTGTCTTTATGGATTCATTAAACAACACGAAAAGTTCATTCTTCGAATTCCCGTATAAAGATTCAAGCGAAAAAGCACTCAAGAATCGTTTGCGAGCCATGGCTTATCAAGGCCGCCTGGTTCTCAACACAGACAGGAACAGATTAGCATTCACTTCTATATGGGGAGAGATTTTTCATATTTACAAGATAGAGAAAGACAGTCTCGTTTTATTGAATAAATCAGAAAAAGTTTATCCTAAATATACCGTAGAAGATAGTCAAGATGGATATTCAGCTCCAATGTACGGATCAAACATTGTCGGCTATATTTCTTCTACCGCTAATAATCAATATATATACTTGCTCTATTCAGGCACTAAGTTGGAAGATTATGCCAAAGCCCTAAAAGAATTTGATGCGAGTACAATACACGTATTTAATTGGGAAGGAGAAAAAGTCCAAACATTTACATTAGATATTCCATGTACCAACATTTGTATCAGTTCAGACAGCCAGGTATTATGGGCCATCGCCAATAATCCGGATCCGGAATTAGTTAAATTCAATCTCCCTACAATAGAAAAATAAAGTAAGAATTTCTATCGTTATTCCTTTCCTGCTCCAAACAAATTTGTACTTTAGGGTGTTTATTGAAACGGAATACAAAAGAGATGAATAGGATGAATGAAATGAAACTATATTTGGGTGAGGTATTTTATTTTACAGACTCGCCTTTGCTTTCGGCAGAGAATATCGTATATGAACCCGACGGCGCTTTATGTGTCTGCGATGGATTGGTTGTAGAAGCTGGAACATCGGCTATCCTGTTGCAGAAATATCCGAAGGCGGAAGTCGTCGATTATCAGGGTTCCGTCTTGATGCCGGGATTCATCGACGCACATCTTCATTATGTGCAGACCGAAATCACGGGAATGTACGGAAGGCAGTTGCTCGACTGGCTGAACCAATATACGTTTCCGGCCGAAAGAGCCTTTGCCGATACGGATCATTGCCGCGAAATCTCCCGCGCATTCCTGAAAGAGCTTTTCCGTAACGGAACGACTACGGCAGTTGCCTTTTCGTCGGTTCATCCGCAATCGGCAGATATTCTGTTTGAAGAAGCTTCCCGATACAATATGTGTATGCTGACGGGGAAAGTCCAAATGGACCAGGAAGCGCCAGAATATCTTTGTGACACGCCGGAGCAAGGAGAAGCCGACGTGCGTGCTCTGATACAGAAATGGCACGGGAAAGGACGAAACAAATATGTCATTACACCTCGCTTCGCGGTCAGTTGTTCTCCGGCCGAGCTGGAAGCTTGCCAGCGGATTCATGCCGATTATCCGGATACATATATCCAGACACATTTATCGGAGAACAAAGGTGAAGTCGATTTCGTCAGGACATTATATCCGGACTGTCCGGATTATCTGTCGGTGTACGAGAAATATGGCTTGCTTACCGACCGGACCTTGCTGGCTCATGCCATTCACTTGAGTGATTCGGAGCGGAAACGTATAGCCAATGCACAGGCCATCGCCGTACATTGCCCCACATCCAACGGTTTTCTGGGAAGTGGTCTGTATGAAATGGAGAAAGCCAACGAAGCCGGTATGCAAACAGTCATGGGAACGGACATCGGCGCCGGAACTTCTTTTTCCATCTTCCATACATTAGGTGCCGCCTATCAGGTACAACAGCTGAACGGTTATCCGATGTCGGCCTTCGAAGCCTTTTACAAAGCCACTTTGGGCAGCGCGAAAGCCTTGCATCTGGATCAGGAAATCGGCAGTTTTCTGCCGGGAAGGATGGCTGATTTCATCGTGGTGGATTATAATTCTACGTTTGCCCAGCTGTATCGCTATGAATACCTGAAGCGGACACAGGCCTGGAATATCGAGAATCTGTTGTTTGGTCTGATGACACATGCCGACGACCGCGCCGTTCGGGCTACCTACATCGCCGGCCAGTGTGTCCATGAGAGATAATCGGGAACTTCATCAGTTATGACCGTTGATCTGTACCGTCTGTACTCCAATCAGGCGGTCATAACGGGTTCCCATCGGACGGAAATAGACATAGATCGTATATTCGTTTTCCGTCTGGTGAAAGTTTCCTTCAATGCTGCCGGTTTGTCCAACGGTTTCACCGGCAGGAACATATAGATACTGATAATTATAATTCCCCTGTTTCAGCAGAATAGCCTTTTCATATTGACGCGAATCCGGATTGTATATCATCTCGCTGTTCTCGTCGAATGTGTTCTGTGTGAAGTCTCCGTTCAAATAAACCTTTCCTCCTTTTGCTTCAGGCATTGCCAAGGTGAAATGAACAATGTAATAGTCGGCTTCCGTATTAGCATCATCACATCGGCTGCAGGCCACATAGAAACGCCCGTTCTGATCCTGATCATATTCATACGTTGCCATGCTGCTCGGATAGTCTTTCATCAGGTCTACATGATAATATGGGTTGAAGTAAGAAATCTTTTCTACACGCATCCCGTTGTATTTACTCGACAAGAATTCCATTCGGCGATATTCATTGCCTGCTGGGAAAATCAGCTCCCGCAGGTTTTCATAGACGATCCGGTCACTCAAGATACCGCTCGGCATCACTTTCCGGACGGCATTGTCCGGCCGGTTATTCTGTACCACCCGGATTTTTAAGTCAGTCTGCGGATGTATGATATTCAGATTCTTCTTCAGCACTGAGAAATTCACCTGCTGATGCTGCTGATAGGTATCAACCAAAGTATTTCCGGTTACTTCGGCCGTAATGCCTACTTCCGGTTCTACAACCGAGAAACAGGCAATCAGCACCGTTTCCTCCGGATGATCTTCGTGATATACACGAACGGCATAATTGCCCGATAGTTTCAGCTGAATATCATCATTCGGCAATAAGAGCTGATAATTGGTATATTGCGTAGTGGTATTAAAAGAATTGGCAAAATCGTCGATCGTCAGTCCCTGGAAACCCTGCATGTATTCGAGTTCGTTTAGAGATGATTTCTTCCAGTCGGCATCACAATGGATGATGGAATAGGCATAACGCTCGTAATTGGGTGTCAAGTCATCAAAGTTAATCAGTATTTGTTCTCCACTGCCCAACGTAATGACCGGAATCGTAAAGGTCTGATCCGGCTGAACAACCTGCAATGACTTGATTCGTTTCGGCTTGAATATCTGGGTATGATACGTTTCCTGGGCTTCTATTTGCCCCATACCCACAAACAAAGAACAGATAAATACGGCCAAGCGCGCCCACCGCATATTTCCAATTTTCTTCATATATCTAAATCTCCTTACGTCTGTATTCAATCATAAATCCACTCCAAAATCTATCTGAGCATTACCGGATCTGAATCCATTTATGCGTCTGCAAGCTCAGTCTCCACTCCGGATGCTTCAGGATATAATTCACAACCTCTTCCGTGTTTCGGCACGAACAGGGTTGCAAATAGTATTGTTTAGCCGGCAACTGGCGATACACTTCCACATCTTCTTCACCGGTAAAGACCACCTTCACTTCATCAATTCGGTCCAATACTACCGGAGCACCTTTCGGCGAACACGTTACCCAATCAATTCCTGCCGGGACTTTCCGCGTACCGTTTGTTTCTATGCAAACATATTTCCCCAAGCGGTGTAGTCCGTCTATCAGAGCATCGTCGATCCACAACGAAGGTTCGCCGCCCGTCAGAATAACCATTCGCGCCGGACAAGCCGCAGCTTCTGCCCAAATCGCTTCATCGTCCATCCAGCGGCCTTCTTCATGCTGCGTATCACAAAACGGACATTTCAGGTTACAGCCTGAGAAACGGATAAACAAAGCCGGAGTGCCAGTATGAAACCCTTCGCCCTGCAGGCTGTAGAATATTTCATTAATCTTTCTCATAGATGGCCGTATTACCTTCAGACTCCTGCACTTCCACTTTAAAGCAATGAGGCACCTGCTCGCAAACCCAACGGGCGATGTTTTCAGCCGTCGGATTAAAGGGCAGTACTTCATTCAGGTTCTTATGATCCAACCGGTCTTTTACCAGCTGTTTGATATGGCTGAAATCCGTTACCATGCCGTCTTCGTTCAACTCCTTCGCCCGGCAGTAAATTGTTACAATCCAATTATGCCCATGCAGATTGGTGCACTTACTCGGATAAGAAAGGCACAAACGATGTGCCGCAGATATTTCCAGTCTTTTAATTACGGTGTACATAGGTTCTATTTTGGCTGCAAAGATACACGGATTTGCGGATTCTTGATTCAGTTTTATAGGGAATATTTTCAGCTTTTCCCTTGTGTATCCTATCAAATAATCATAAGAGAATCGATCTCTAATTCTTAATCAATTACCACAAAGTAATCTTACCAACCGTACCTAAATCCAAAGAAGCGGTTGTAATACCTAACGCTCTAAAGATACGGCTCATCGTAGGAAGTGTTATAACACATTTTCCACTCTCAAGTTTAGATATTTGAGATTTCTTTACACCTACTCTTTCTCCTAATTCTTCTTGTGTAAGATGTTGCTGAAGCCGAGCTTTTTTAATGGCTTCTCCTACAAAATAAGCATTCACTTCTTCTTCCAGTTTAGCTTCCATAGCATCTCTTTCAGGAGTTCCAATTTCTCCCCATGCCTTATTTACATGTTCGCTAAGAGGTGTTAGTTTCATTTTTGCCATATTTTTATCCTTTCCTTTTATTTTCGAAATATTCTTTCCTGATCATCTCGGCCTTTGCTATTTCTTTCACAGGAGTCTTCTGAGTTTTCTTTATTATGCCATGTGTAGCAATAACCAAAGTTTCTTCTTCTGTGTCCCAAAAGGCAAATAACCTATAATGAATTCCATTAAAAAGCGTCCTCAGTTCCCAAATATCCGAACCTTCAAGCTTTTTGAACAGTTCATTATCGATAATACCACGTTCCAATTTTAGAACATTGTAAACGATTTTTTGATAAGCTTTTATGGGTAAGGATTCCAAAAATGAATCCGCTTCTTCTGTAAATTTTACCTTTATATCCATTCCTATATATCAAGCTTGCACAAAAATAGCCTAAAGTTTCCTTTTGAGCAAACTTTCAAACTAAATCTATGGAAATACTGAATCAACATTTCCCCTTTTATTCGCTTATTCCACCGAATTTACGTAAGTTTGCACCCAAATTCAGAGAAGTTCTTTACAAGAATGAAGCAAGCGATTATTTTCTTGAAGTCATGGATGATTTCGTTGCTGGTCGGCGGGTTGGTTTCCTGCCAGCAGGAAACGCCGGTGACTTCAATTATACATATTGATGCGGAAGGCACCATCCAAACCGTCAATCCGGATTTATACGGTATTACATTAGAAGAAATCAATCATGCCATTGATGGAGGTCTGTATGCCGAGATGATCCAAAACCGGAGTTTTGAGGATGGAATTCCGCCTTTGAACTGCCCGTATGATGCCCGCCGCCGGGTAATTACGACTCCGAATGGCTATGACATGCCGTTTATGCGTCTTGATTCGCTTCCCGGCTGGAGACCTTTATCCACCAATACATGGATTTATCCGGATACCAAAGAGTTGTTGAATGAGAAGAACAAGCGCTCGCTGGTTGTTTCGATTACCACTTCGGCCCAGAATGGTCGGGGCGGTGTCGTGGCTGAAGGCTATAATGGTCTGGCCATCCAGCAAGGACAGACTTATCAGCTTTCCTTTTACCTGAAAGGTGCCTCGGTCTTACCGAAGAATTTGCACATCGCTTTGGAAGATTCCATCGGGAACCGGGTATTGAGTGACGTCTTTACGGTCAGTACCCATTATGAATGGAAGAAATACCGGCATACTTTTACGGCTAATGCCACGAGCAATAAGGCAATCCTGACTTTCTCGTCAGACAGCAGTCAGACGTTCTGGCTGGATGTGGTGTCGTTGTTCCCGGAAACCTGGAAAGGCCGCCCCAATGGTCAGCGACAGGATATTATGGAAGCTATTGCCAAACTGCAGCCTCGCTTCGTGCGTTTTCCAGGAGGAGCTTTCGTAGAAGGATATACGGCAGGAACTTATCCTGTCTGGAAAGAGACGTTGGGCAACATTGCCGAGCGCAAACACTTCTGGAATGTCTGGGGATACGGAACAACCAACGGCACCGGTTATCACGAATACCTGCAGTTATGTGAAGACCTGGGAGCAGAACCGATCTATGTGATCAACAGTGGTATCACGAATATGAGCCGGCGCCCGCGTTATGAGTCCATTACCGAGATGGATAAGCTGGTACAAGATGCACTGGATGCCATCGGATATGCCAATTATCCGACGGACTCGGTGTTGGGAGCGCTGCGTGCCAAGAATGGTCATCCGCAACCTTTCCACCTGAAATATGTCGAGATCGGGAGCGAGAACTACGGACATGAATATACCAAACGCTTCGAACTGTTCCGAAAAGCCATCAAAGAGAAATGGCCGGAGATCACAGTCATCAGTAACCGCCTGGTTGGCCGTCAGCCACGAAGCGAATGGCATGACACTCATTTCAACGGGAAAAACTCGTTCTTCCTTTCCAACCAGAGCCGTTACGAGACGGTCAAAAGCCGGTATGAATGGGAAAATACCTTCGTGGGTGAATTCGGAAACATGCAGTCGTCGGAAGCAAGGACCATGTCGTCAGCCATTGCGGAAGCCTGTTTCCTGGTCGGCATTGAGAATTATCCGGACATGATGTCGCGCATCGCGTATTCTCCCGTATTAGGTAATGCCGATTATACCAAAGAGCGCTGGCCGATGATCCTTTTCAATAACCATCAGATCGTGCTCTCTCCTTCTTATTATATGTGGATGCTGTTCAGCAAATACCGCGGAGACGAGGTGATTCCTTCCCAGGTTGAAACCTATCTGCGCCCGACGATTACTAACGGATTCGCTTCAGTGTATATGTTTGATAACTGCTATGAGATGAATCAGGTAATGATCGACGGGAAACCGGTAGAACAAGGACAGATTTTAGGTGGTAACTGGGGAATTTCTTCCGGCATATTAACACCGGTTCCCAACCGATGGAATTATGTCTTATTAGGCGATTCGACAGCAAGCGACTATGAGTTCACTTCGCATATCCGCCGTACAAAGGGCAGCGAGCTGATCCAGTTCCGTGTCCGCAACAACGGCCGCCTTCGCGAACAGCAGGATTATATCAGTTTTACCCTCGGCGACGGTTACGCCCGGTTATATCACCAAAGCGGCAATGTAACCGATACATTGGCCACTACGGTCAAGCAGCCTCTGGTAAACAATACCGACTACAACGTCCGTATCAGTTGCCGGAAGGATTCAATCTTCTGTTATGTGGATGATGTTCTGGTACAGAAAGCCGGTATGCGTCCTTATCCATCATTGGCTTCGGTGGCTACGCTCGACAAGAAGAACAGCATGCTTTACCTGAAAGTCGTTAATACGACACAGCATGAAGAGAAAGCAGAACTGAATATTCAGGGAATATCGGTGGATGATGCCGTTGATATCATCGAATTAGCTGGCGATCCGGAAACAAGCAATACGTTTGAGAAACCCGACCTGATCAAACCGGAGAAGAAAAAGACAACCTTTACCATCGGTGTGCCCAAAACGTATAAGTTTCCGCCTTCTTCCATTACCATCATGAAGTTTAAGGTTGAAAAGTGACCTCTCAATTACCGGAGACAAGCCTGATCCGGACTTATATAAAAAGAGGAATGTCCTGTCGCGCGGCAGCGTGTAAACAGAGCATTCCTCTTCTGCTATCTTGTAACTCCTTACTTAATCGATCAGATCGGCCACTTCAGCCCGTGCCTCTCTAATCAGATCAGCCGGAGCCAGGCAAACCTGCAGACCGCGTTGCCCGGCACTGACATAAATATGATCGAATCCGGTTGCCGATTCCTGTATATATGTCGGGAAATGCTTCTTCATCCCGATCGGAGAACAACCGCCACGGATATAACCGGTCAGCGGCAATAATTCCTTCACGTGGATCATCTCACAACTCTTGTTGCCGGATACCTTCGCTGCCTTCTTCAGATTCACTTCCGATGCGCCCGGTACTACACAGACAAAATAACCGCTTTTGTCGCCACGCAATACCAGCGTCTTGAACACCTGACTGACATCTTCACCCAACTGGGCTGCCACATGCGTTGCACTCAGATCATTTTCGTCTACTTCATAAGGCACCAATTTATACGCTACCTTGGCCTTGTCGAGCAAACGAGCCACATTCGTCTTGTTTATTTTCTCTTTCATGATTCAACTCCTTTCATGGATAATTGTACCCGTTTCCGGGCTGTATCTATACTTAATACTCTCACTTGTACATGCTGATGAATAGAAACTACTTCCGCCGGATTACTGACGAAGCGGTCTGCCAGTTCCGAGATGTGCACCAGTCCGTTTTCCTTGATTCCTACATCCACAAAGCAACCGAAGTTGGTAATATTCGTCACAATGCCCGGCAGCACCATGCCTTCCTGCAAATCATCGATGGTATGAATATCGGGGTTAAAGCTGAATTCCTGGATCTCGCTGCGCGGATCGCGCCCCGGCTTATCCAGTTCCTTCATGATATCCTGCAAGGTCGGCATACCGATCTCATCCGTCTGATACTGTTCCAGACAGATCTGCTGCTTCAGCTCCTTCCGTTTCATCAGTTCACCCACCGTACAATGCAAGTCTGCCGCCATCTTTTCCACCACCGGATAACTTTCCGGATGAACCGCCGAATTATCCAACGGGTTGCTTCCATTAGGAATACGCAGGAAACCGGCACATTGCTCGAAAGCCTTCTCGCCTAATCGCGGTACCTTCTTCAGGTCTTTCCGGCTGTCAAACGGACCGTTCTCTGCCCGGTACTGTACGATATTCTGTGCCAAGACAGGTCCTAAACCGGAGATGTACGTCAGCAGTTCCTTGCTCGCTGTATTCACATTCACACCAACCAGGTTCACACAGCTCTCGACCGTCTGATCCAGACTCTTCTTCAGTAACGCCTGATCAACGGCATGCTGGTACTGACCGACACCGATGCTTTTCGGATCTATCTTGACCAACTCAGCCAAAGGATCCATCAAACGGCGACCAATGCTGACAGCACCGCGCACCGTTACGTCGTATTCCGGAAATTCTGCCCGCGCCACGGCCGAAGCCGAATAGACAGAAGCTCCGTCTTCACTGACGACAAAGACCTTGACCGGCCTGGTATATCGGATGTTGGTAATAAACTCTTCCGTCTCGCGGCTGGCAGTTCCGTTACCAATCGAGATAGCATCTATGTTATAAGCCTCCACCAAATGCTGGATTTTGATCTCGGCCTTCTTCCGTTCATTCTTGGGCGGATGCGGATAAATCGTCTCGTTATGCAACAGATTTCCCTGCGCATCCAGGCAAACCACCTTACAGCCGGTGCGATAACCCGGATCAATACCCAAGACTCGCTTCTGCCCTAAAGGCGGAGCCAGCAGTAACTGCCGGAGATTATCGGCAAAGACGCGGATCGCTTCTTCGTCGGCTTTCTGTTTGCTGCTCTTGGCAAACTCCGATTCGATGGAAGGTTTGAGCAGACGCTTATAGGCATCATCAATCGCCAATTGGAATTGTTCCCAGCAGGCGCCATTATTCCGTTTATACTGCCTGTATAAGGATTCGAGGCAGGCATCGTCGGCTGCCGGCGCAATCGAAACCCGCAAGATGCCTTCCTCCTCGCCTCTCCGTACAGCCAGAAGGCGGTGCGACTGACACCGCGAGAGCTTCTCTTCGAACTGGAAGTAGTTCCGGTATTTCGCGCCTTCTTCTTCTTTGCCTTTGATGACTTTCGCCGAGATGACCGCCTGGCGGAAGGCAAAACGCACCTGATTACGCGTCCGCTCGTTCTCGTTTACCCATTCGGCAATGATATCCCGCGCGCCCGACAAGGCATCTTCTTCGTCTTTCACCTCGCCCTGCACAAAGGCCGGCACGCGTCCCGATAAGAAAGGCTCCCTTTGGGCAGCAATCAGCTTGGCCAACGGTTCCAGTCCTTTCTTCCGTGCCATTTCTGCCCGCGTCACCCGCTTGGGTTTATACGGCAGATAAATATCTTCAATCTCGTTGCTGTCCCACGATGCCTCGATGCGTGCCTTCAGTTCAGGCGTCAGCTTTTCCTGTTTCTCCAGCGCATTCAGGATCGTGTCTTTCCGGGCCTTCAGTTCCGTCAGTTTGTCCAGCTGGTTCTTGATGTCTGTTATCTGTACTTCATTCAGTCCGCCGGTTCTTTCCTTCCGGTAACGGCTGATAAACGGAATAGTAGCACCTGACTCCAGCAACCCGATTGTATTCCGTACCTGCGGAAGCGGCAGCTGAAGTGCTTTGGCTATTAAATCCGGATATATTATTTCCATATTGATATGTTTTCAGAATTGACCTGCAAAAGAAACGAAAATCCTGTGGATATGCAAGCCTATAGCGCAATCACTTCGGCATTCATCGCTTTGATCTCATCGGCATGATGCGACGAGAAAACAACAGTCGCCTGTTTTTCCTGCTGCCATGCCACCAGGAAACGGGCAACCAGCTGCCGCAGCTCTGCATCCAGACCATTGAAAGGTTCGTCCAGTAACAGCAATCCGGCCGGGAACATCAACGCCCGCGCCAAGGCAACCCGTTGCTGTTGCCCGTAACTCAAGGCTGCCGGATACATCCCGGCCTGTTCTTCCAGCTGAAAAGCCGTCAGCAGCCGGAGCGCTTCCTGCTCCAAGATTGCCCGATCGTAATAAGCAGAACCACCTAACATGATGTTTTCCTTGGCTGTCAGTTGCGGAAGCAGCGTTGGTTCCTGAAACAGATTGGCGGACTGCTGGGGCAAACCAGTGATTTCTCCACCGGTGGGCTTCAAGGTGCCGTTGAGGAGTTGCAGCAATGTCGTCTTTCCCCGTCCCGACGGAGCCGAAAGCGCATATATCTTTCCGGCTTTCAGGACGATATTCATGTGATGTACTCCATAGGAATAAGAGACATCCGTCAGACCTATATCATGGGGCTGAAGTGAAACAGCCGGCAATGCTACAGACGAATGGCGATAGCGCACAGAAGGCTGCCAGTCCGACAAGCGGGAAATCAATTTGTCGGTCAGCCAGCTCAAGACAATTGCCACCAAGGTCCAGGCGATCAGCTCCGGAACATCAATAAAGACCTGCGCTTCTTTCATCCGTTTCCCGATGCCATCCACACATTGCGACAAGACTTCACCCATAATGATTGCCCGCCAGCCAAAACCCACAGCCGAAGCCAGTCCACTGAAAAGATAGGGCCGTAGTTGCGGATAATCTATCTGAAACAGGCGGTTCCAGGCATGCAGGTGGAATTGCCGGGCCAGCATCTTCCAGGAATCCCGCCGGTTCATCAGCCCTTTCAGCAGGTTTTCGGTGAGCAGCGGATACATTGTCAGAAAAGCTATCAGCAAAGGAATCATTTCCGGGTTCAGGAATATCAATGCCAGCAGGATAAAAGAGATGACCGGCACAGAGCGCAGTAGCGACAACCAGGGCATGAACAAGAGCCGTATCGTTTCCGACCGGTTCAACAGAAAGGCCGTTATCGAAGCCGCTGCCAGCGAAAGCAGCAAGCCGGCGCATGCCCGCAGTAATGTCGTCCCTATGCTGACAAGAAATCCGGGCGAACTAACCACACGAAGCAACGCCCACATCAGATCCGGAAACGAAGGAATCAGTTGCGGCTGTGCCATCTGCCACGAAAGCAGCTGCCAGGCAATAGGTATCAACAAGATAGACAGACAAGTCAGTACAGTACGTTTCATACGTCATTCAGGGAATAAAGGTTGAGTCGGGCAACTGGCCTCCCGTCGAACGGGGCTCGTAACGATTCATCAGCTCCAGAAAATGCCGTACTTCCTTACGGCACTCAGTAGCCGGAACATAGTGAATACGACAACGCTCGATGGTGGCAGGCGAAAGCATCCGGCTACCGAATACACGTCTGTTTTCCAATATACGGATCGCCTCTTCCGGTTTTTCCTGTGCAAAACGGCAGGACTGATCCAGAAGTGTCTGAATGGAATCTTTGAATGTCAGCAGAGATTCCCGGCAAACCACTGCCGTCTGCGGAAAGCCATACGACAATGAATCCGGGCGATTCAGGTCTGCCAGAATCCGGAGTGTGGAATCCTGTTCCAATGCCATCGACAGGAAAGGCTCGCTCAATACGGCCGTCTGTACTTTATCCGTCTGCAATGACAACAAGACTTCGCGAGCCGTTGCAAACGAATAGTCATAGGTGTAAGAACCTTTTTGCTCCAGATAATAACGGGCAAGTATGTCGGGCGTCGTCCCGGCACCAAACAAATAGACAGGCGGCACAATACGCTCATGCCCTACCAGATACAAAGTTCCCCAAATCGGGCAGCCCAACAGTGGATAGCGGATTCCTTTATTATACAGGTTGGCGGCCGAAATCATTGGTAAAACCGCTACATCGGCCTCTCCTTTCACCAACAACGCCTGCATCTGTTCGGGCGAATCCAAAACCTTCACCTGCATTTTCCTTCCGTTCAATGCCGGCTCTTTCTCCATCCATTGTGCAAAGGCTATCGCTGACGGACCGCGCAATACCGCCACTTCGTAAATCATTTCAGCCGGTTCTTTCTTAGAATCCAATTTACAACTCCACAAAACGAGCAGTAAAAGGAAGAACCAGCCATATCGGATTTTATGTAACATCGGCTTTTAATCTTTTGAATGCATACAAAATTAATACAATTTATCCGAATATCTGATTTTATCTTTGCTCCTGCTCCTCACATCTTGCCAGGAAAAGCCATATTCCGGGTTGTCATTCTTCCCATTTATAAATGTGGCTATGTCTTTTCTTCTACATGTCATCCATTGACAATCCTCGGTAAGATATACTGTATCCTTTGAATTCGCCAGTAGCACGCAGGAAAGTTGCCGCCTTTTGCTCCAGCATATCCATATCTATGTTTACGGCTTTACGTTTTACTTCGAAGAACGTGGCTTCATCGTTCAGTTCATTCTCGGCCACAATGTCAATTTCATTTTCACCTTTGCGGTCCCACCATCCGCCAATCCGTGTATAAGCCTGACGTTCAATCAACACGCGCCTGAAATAGCGTTCAAGCATCACGCCACTGAATGTTTCGTAGTCTCGGTTTATAATCGTCTTCAGGCTCTCGTAGTTCTCTATTTCCAGCATATAACTGTACTTGTAGATAAAGCGAAACCAGAACGTAAAGAAATTGTCTTCTATTGTATAGCGAACATTCTTAGTGGAACTTCTCGCAAACAGAGGCTGTTTCTTGGCGATAACCTCATACTCGTTTTCCAGCTTGGTCAGATAACCACCGATTTCCTTGCCTACCACGCTTTCTATTTCCGAACGCGAGGTCTTTCCTCTGGCTATAGCCGAGAGAATGGAAAAATAAATCCCATAATCTTTGCCAAACTCCTCAATAAGTATGGATTTGCCTTCTCCCAGAAAAATGGAATCGGCCTTTACGATCTGATCCAACATTTTTTCTTTGGTAGTCGCTCCGGCATCTATAAGCAACTGCACATACTTTGCCACGCCTCCTGTAAAAGAATACAAAGCCAATAAGTCTTCTGCCGAGTAACCGGGATGATACTCCATCAGAATTTCCTTTAGAACGGCTGGTGTAAACGGGCGTACCGTCATAAAACGTGTCTGCCTGTTATACAGCGGTTCCTTTTTGTCTTTGAATATCTTCGTCATCATGGAGTAAATAGAACCACAAACAACCAGGTTTATTCGGGCTTTCGAACTGTATATATCCCAGATACGCTGCATGTCGCTGTAAACAGACTTATTCACGCGGAAGAATTCCTGGAACTCATCGATAAACAGTGTGATAGGTCGTTCTATGGAAAGTTTCATCAGGAACTCAAACACATCGGCAAAATGTTTCGCCCGCCCTATCGTCGGGATTCCTAACTTGTTTTCGATCTCAAGCCGATAGTCTTCGCACAAGTCTCCTTCAGCTTTGCGAGCAACAAAAAAGTAGAGAATCGGTTCGTCCTCGTATGCTTTCCACACAAGGAAAGTCTTGCCGATACGGCGCCGTCCCGTCACAACCGTAAATTGTGCGTTATTTTTTGCCAATCCACGAATTTCACGCAGAGATGCGATTTCATTTGTTCTATCAAAAAATTTCATAGACTTATCCCTTTCATTCCAAGTTCCGAAATGGCTGTTTCCGAAACAGCCGTTTCGCTACTACAAATATAGTATATTTTCTGTAAAGCAGTTGTTTGATTTATTGTAATTCCGCAAAAATGTCACATGCTCTGTATCATTTTTGTGAGCAAATAAGCTGTTGATATATTTATATTTTACCAGAAAAGCCACATTCCTGGTTTTCATTCTTCATATTTACAAATGACTTTACTACCTTTGTCCAAAATCCAAAAAGATATGGAATATAATATCAATGACAAATTAGAATGGACTGTCATTTTCATTTTAGAATTCGGTCGTAAATATGGATTAACCATGAAGCAGGCATTCAATTATCTAAGCCGATTTAAAGGAATTGATTTCATCGACAAGCATTATCACTATGTACACACACAATCATTTCCATCTATGATTGCCGACATAGCGAATTATTGCCATTTGCATGGAGGGAATTTAGTATGAAGCTTTATCATGGTACTAACCAAGAATTCAGTAGGATTGATTTACTAAAATCAAAACCGAATAAAGACTTCGGCCAAGGTTTTTATCTTTCTGCTGATTATGAACAGGCCTTAAATATGGCACAAATCAAAGTGGAGCAGTTAGGAACAGGTACTCCGATAGTCATGAGCTATGAAATCAAGGATGAAGCATGGCAAAGACTACGAGTATTACACTTTGATAATTATTCAGAAGAATGGGCTAAGTTCATCATCTTAAACAGAAATAATCCGACAGACCATCCAGCACACGACTATGATGTTGTGATTGGTCCCATTGCAGATGATCGTGTAGGCGTACAATTATGGAAATATGAAAATCATTCCATTGACCTGCCTACATTAGTTCGGAACTTACAATATATAAAAGGGATAACTATCCAATATTTTTTTGGAACAGAAAATGCTATAAAACAACTACAACGAATATGAATGAGAAAACTGAAATGAAAGTAGACATGATAAAAAATCTTGCATTACTTCTTATAAAACAAAATAATAATATGACTATGGAGCAAGCTCTTTCTACCGTATTCAATTCTGATATTTATCAGAAAGTAATGAATGAACGAACTACATTCTATTATCAAAGCCCCAAATATGTCTTTGCTTTTTTAGAAGATGAATTACTGGGAAGGAAAACTGATTGAGCTATTGCGATATCTGATCACTGATCCCTCGTTTTTGCATAAATGCGCATACATGGTGCGCATCACAGACCAGGAATATTTGAAGTATAGATGAAACAGACCGCAAAAAATAAATTTATCCGAACATCCAATTAGGCTTTTTCCTCTTCTTCATTAAAGCAAATGCGGTAGCCTACATTGGTTATTGACTCTATTTTAAGAGGCATCTCGTGCAACAGTTTTTTCAAGTTTCCTATCGTCTGATAGATTTTATTTTTTGTGGATGTTGATAATTCCGCTGGTTCTCCGTATAAAGATAAAATATCAGCATAAGTAACTGTATGCCCTTCTGATTGGATAAACAATTCAAAATAAGACAACATAAATCCGTTGAGGACAGCTTTTTTGTCTTTATAGCATAAGGTTCGGTTTCGTTCATCCCAGTAATAATTACCTGTAATGTGCATCTTTTGAGATAATGAGCAAACTGGTTGTTTGGGCAGCAGTTCTTCTACTGAAACCGAATCAGCTTTATTCCTATTTAAAAGAGGTTCCACTAAAATATCGTCTTTCTGACTAAGCTCAACTTTCTGTTTTTTTAATTCCTTTATGTGCCATATAAGGATCAAACAGATAAAAGAACAACATAAAAAAGACAAGACACTGTACGGAGTAACTAAAAAGTCATACCAAAAAATATTTGCGTAATAAGGATGTAGTACTATTCTATCTTTTTCTTCACCATTGAGTGTAAAAGAAACAGATGGCAATGCTGCCGCTTTTTCTAATTGATCCAAAGAGCCTGTAAAAGTTGATCTTCCGCCTAATGTGCATAATACTTCAACCTCTGTTTGAATACCGTTTTTAATCAATAATGAAGAATAAATACTATCCAACTGTTCTCTTTTAGGGTCTTTACGGATTAAATAGTATTGGTCGACCCATTCATCTTTTTCATGTTTAGGAATATTATTACCAGTAGGCACATTCTGTACTTGTTTATTGATCAATCTTTTAATATAAATAGACTTTTCCTCTTGTATAGCTTCAGTAAACAGCTTACTCATGGAGTCCTCAAGATTTCGTTTTTTACATAAAAATCCTACTGAAGTAAAAATTATCCACAAACAAATAATCACTAAAATACTCCCTTCATATATCCTTCTTTGCTTTATTCTTTGCTTTATTCTTTCCATTATTATCATCAAACTGTTGACAAAGTGTTGCCATATTATCATCTTTTGTCTAATATTGTACAAATATATATGTTATTACAATTTGGGCAATATAAACATTGAAAATATAAACAAAATTATCCGGTTATTCATATGCACGTCCATCATTTTGAGAATGACCAAATATAATAGCTTATATACAATAAAGGATGCCGGAAAATAGCATTGTAAAATGAAACAGATAGCTATATCGGATTTTATATTGCTCTTAATCTTCGATTTATCCGAACATCCAATTAGGCTTTTTCCTCTTCTTCATTAAAGCAAATGCGGTAGCCTACATTGGTTATTGACTCTATTTTAAGAGGCATCTCGTGCAACAGTTTTTTCAAGTTTCCTATCGTCTGATAGATTTTATTTTTTGTGGATGTTGATAATTCCGCTGGTTCTCCGTATAAAGATAAAATATCAGCATAAGTAACTGTATGCCCTTCTGATTGGATAAACAATTCAAAATAAGACAACATAAATCCGTTGAGGACAGCTTTTTTGTCTTTATAGCATAAGGTTCGGTTTTGTTCATCCCAGTAATAATTACCTGTAATATGCATCTTTTGAGATAATGAGCAAACTGGTTGTTTGGGCATTGGGGCTTCTGCTAAAACAGGATCTGCCGATACGTACCATTTTTTCCGCCCTGCTAACAAAAAGACGAGCCAGGCCAGCACACTACAAATCACCATTCCCAAACCTAAACTGAATTTATATTTTTGAGTATGCATGAAAGCGATGGGTACGTAGGCTTGTAACCGAATCGTATCATGCTTCATCGAATAAACTTTCTTTTCTACAGGGTACATGTGTGATAAGTCCAAATTTGGCTTGCTTACTGTGGTACGCCCATTCCACATATAACTAATAGCGGTTTGAACAGAATATCCGGCTTGTGTTAACTTAGCGTGGTATATACTGTCCAGACCATAACGGCAACTATCCTTTTTTATGGACGTAGCCTGTGCAGCCCAATCCAAAACTTCATCTAAAGTATATGTAGTTTTCGAGGCATCGTATGACATATATACTTGAGTCATAATATTTTTCTTTTCTTCCTGCAGAGCCTCCTCAAAACAAGCTTTAGCGTTTTTGAGAATTGCCTGTTCCTGATTGTGACCTGAACACATAAAATAGATACCCAACAAGCCTACAAAAACGACTCCAAATATTTTACATACAAAACTAATCTTACCACCCATACTATCGTCGCTTTTATTCAATGGGATTATCTCCAATTATAATCCGAAATAACCGTTTCGCTACTACAAATATAGTATATTTTCTGTAAAGCAGTTGTTTTTCTTTTTGCCCAAAATCCAAAGTGATATGGAATATATGATCAACGACATATTAGAATGGACTGTTATCTCTATAAATATTAAGTAATAAAATACTTCATTCACTCTTTTTAAGAGCAAGCTGTCCGGTAAAAAATTGACGTTTTATCGATTAACTTCCTATTTATCATTCATTTGACACACAAACAGGCTGTCCATACAACGAATCGTTTATTTTTCTACTTTTGAGTAACGAAATCAGTTAGTATTTTATATTCATAAAAATTACCTGATTCATTTGCTGCTTGTTTTGTTGGCAGCTTGCCGTCATGCCAGAAGAATATTTTAGATGTAGATGAAGCAGACGGTGCTTATACGGTTACGTAGAAATCTACTATTAATCAAATGAATAAATTCTTATATCTGGATATAAGAATTTTATAAGAATAATATAAGACATTTTATTTGGTGTTTTTTTAAATAATCCATAACATTGCTAACACAAAAATAGAATAACATTCAAAAAAGCATGTAAAAGTAAACATAAATCAAAATACATATACACTTTTTCTTGATAAAAGAAAAATATGAAAAGATTTATTAGTTACACACTAACTTATAAAGTTATGAAACGACGAATATTATTATTAATTTCCATATTATCTATGCTTGTTCTCAGCGCCACAAGCGAAACAATGAATAGTGGAGACGAAGTGGTAACATGCGATATGGATAAGACGATACCAACACTCTTTGATGATTGGATTGAAGATATATCTTGTACGATATTGGAAAAAGATTTATTCGATACGTATATGACTATTATCCCGTATAAAGACTTATATTATGTTATGGGGCGCACAATTGCCGGAGTCAAAATTGTCATATTTAAAGATACAGGAGAATATGTAAAAGAGCTCCAATTACAAGATCCTATCGCAACAGAATCAATGACGATTATTCCCGAATTAGAAGAGCTTTGGGTGATAAGTCTCGGCAATATCATACATAAATATAAATTGGATGGAACATTTCTGAAACGAATCAAACTGCCGTTTTCTTGTACAAATATCATTACTGCTGATTTCCCAGATTTTTTAGTCTATTCTGGTGGAGGCAAGGATGAAAAAGGTAGTATTCAGCAACATTTATTTGCATTAACTGATTTCCAAACAATCCATCAGTTATTTATCCCACAATGGGGAACACAATCTAATCCTTATGCGCCTTTCAGTCTGTATGCAAAAGATACTAATACCAAGCGTATTTATGTTTTTCCAAGTAAGATTGATACGATTTATTGTTACTCTTACCTGCAAAAGAAGATGAAGCCTTATTATGCGCTCAATTTCCACGGAGATTTTCTGACCAAAGATAAAGAACCGGCCGGACCTTCGGAAGATAAAGAGATGAATGATATTATTACTCAAAACAAGTATATTTATACTCATACCAGTTTTCAATTGGTCAATAACAAATTAGTATTTAAATTACGAGGGAAAAGAGATGATTTCTATATGATAGATTTAAATAGTAATAAAGCCTATTCTTTTGATAAACTATTTGACCAATTTCAGACATATAGCTATAACCCTTTTTTAGGAGCGAAAGATAATAGCTTGTATATGATTGTTCGAGAACAAGACTTAAACAAGCACTATCAATCGCATACTTGTTCTTATGACAAGTTAAAACAAAGGTTGAAAGCTTTGCCAGCAACAAGCAATAAGTGGATTCTGTTAAAAATAAATCTAAAGTAAAAATATCATGAAGAATGTTTTATTTATACAATTAATGATTTGCATATCTTTATGGGCAATATCCTGCTCTAATCCGAAACATACGGATTCGGATATCTTATGGGATCAGGAAAAATTGCCCAAAGAAGATAATCCTTCTTGGACGGAATTGTTCTCCCAATCTTATAAACTGGTTCCATTAGAAACTAATGACACTTGTTTGATAGGACAAATTGATAAAATAAAGAAGTTCAAGAATCACTATTATATAGCCTCTTCTGGCAATTCCCTCTTCCACTTTGACGAACAAGGCAATTTTATATCTGCACTAACTCAAAAAGGAGCTGGCCCAGAAGAGTTCATACGTATTGAAGACTTTGAGGTTTATGAAGTGAATGGGAAAACTGAAATTTGGATTTCAGACAACCAAAGTATAAAATCATTTGATGCTTTCAATGGACAGTTTTTATATAAGAAGAGCTTTCCTTTCACTATCTACAAATTTAAACGGCTGAATAATTCTCATATTTTACTTGTAACCGGACAAAATGAATATATCCTGACACTTGTTGATGAGAATTGTCAAGTCTTGAAACAATATCTAAAAAAAGAAATTCCTTATTTAATGTTCCGTCCGGTGCAGTTTCCTCAATATAATGATTCATATCTTTTTCAATTAGGGCTTGCCAATGAATTTGTCTCGTTTAATCCTCAGACTGAAACATTCAATCAAGGGCATTATACTTCAAACCCCAATTATCTTTCTACGAATGAACTGTTAGAAATGTTTAATAGTAAAGGAACAGACTTTGTCCGAAGTGCCAATCAAATGAATTATCTATGCAATTTTTATGGATTAAAAGACAAAATATGGATACATAGTAATGTTGGAGGAACAAACTATTTGTCCAAAATAGAATCGGGAAAGATGATAACCTCGACACAATTCTCCTATGGAAGCATTCTTGCAACGGCCTTTACCGGAGAAAGTGACGATAGTATCTTGTTATATATTCTTCCAGAACAACAAGAAGAATGTAACCAAGCTCTTTCATTAAATGGAGAACAACTATTAAAGCTAGATGCTAATGACAATCCTTCCCAATTGGAGATTTTTTAGTAATTGAAATGAACTAAACTTGAGATTAA
>ENA-UOJF01000083-UOJF01000083.1-human-gut-metagenome-genome-assembly--contig:-P74-NODE-83-length-96227-cov-16.933785_pt1 | contig 96227 bp, 70 predicted proteins | sample MGYA00242344_ERZ723891 | MGnify/ENA metagenome assembly ERZ723891 | reverse complement strand
ACTCGTTCCGATTAACTCGTTGAAATTCAATCTTACGGTGTCGAAAATAAATGAACCTTTATTTACAACATTTATATCTTTTGTTTTGGACGAATTTGTCCTTCGTTGTCCAAACTGGTGACTTCGTCCTCGCTTTTGAGGGCTGTTGATAAGAAACTGGGATTGTTGATAAAAAAAAGTTCATGATTATTTGCTGGTATGAAAAAAGGATTTACCTTTGCAATACGATCGTGTCGATTAGAATCGTTGATTTTAACTTAACACACCCACCTCTGAATTCCAATCATTTAAATCCAAGAAAGAAAATTAAAGAGCATAAATTCATCCCCAAAAGAGTTATTCTTATCGTTTTTGGGTATAAGTAACTTTATAATCCGGCTAATTCTTTCAGTATAATCTCCATAAAGATTGACGAAGCCATTTTTTCAAGCCTTTTTCTGACGCATAATACTGCAAAATTGGTCTATTTTGAAAGTAAAATGACTGTCGAAAGACGGAAAACTAAGCCAAATTCACCATTATAAATCATTTTGTAAACAAAAGCTACTACTATCAAACATTTTAAAATAAGATTCATATTAAATTGTCAAACACCATGACTCCATTACTCTCAACAATCTGTTCACTCATATAACAGAACTTACATTATAGACATGCACAAATTCCTGTTCCTCCAAACAGACAAACATTACTATATATAATAATGTATTGGAAGACCAATTAACGGACCAAATCAATGAATAGAAAATTCATGCCTATCTTTTCTCAAATTTCTCCTACCTTTTTATTATTTTCCGCCTACCTTTTCATCAAAATACGCCGGCTTTTTTCGAGAGCAAGACTGCATCTATACACGACTGAAGTATCTTGGTTATCTGTCAATTATTGCAGGATAAGCAAAGAGAAAAAAGTACTGGTAGAACTAATCTTTTTGACACTAAATCTCTTGATATTTTCGACAAAGATATACATTTTTTTAATAGAGGAGAAGTCTTGATGCCTTTTTAACCCTTTAGTGTAAATTTTTCTTGCGTTGAACTGGTTTTTATGCGTTAAGATTATTGCATTATTGGCGGAAGCTTGCAGCGATTTTTAACTAATAAAGGGGGCTCTGCATAAACTGAAATGAGAAATAGTGAGAATTTCATAGAGTTCTACCAGAACTAATCCTACTCAAAGTAAGACATAACCTTACATGAGAACACAAGAACACGTATTTGTGCTAATCTTCAAATATCTAACTTTAAAGAAAAGACATGGAAAAATGTAGTAAGAAAAACTCACAAAAGCCAAGAGTTGGATTATTTAATCCTGCAGCGGCTTTCCTTACCACAGGTTTACTGTTCATGGCCTCCGCTCACGCATTAGGAGCAACGGACAAGTCGAATATCGACAATGGCCCTAAAGTTGAATCAGTCAATCAGCAAGGTAAGACAGTGACAGTCATTGTTTCGGATGCTTCCGGAGAACTGATTGGGGCTAATGTAATTGTTAAAGGAACGACCAACGGTAATGTAACAGACATGAACGGTCAAGTTGTGTTAGACAATGTTCCTGCTAATGCCATCTTGGAAATTTCATACATTGGCTATCAAACAAAAGAAGTACCTGTAGGCAATCAATCACAAATTAAAGTCAGCTTGGCTGAAGACTCTCAAGCTTTGGAAGAAGTGGTTGTAGTTGGTTACGGTACCATGGAAAAGAAACAGGTAACAAGTGCCGTTACTTCTATTTCTGCCGATGACATGATGGTCGGTGTAAAAGGTGCAGATATCACCTCTTCTTTGCAAGGTAAAATCAGTGGTTTGATGATTCGAAATGCAGGCCGTGTAAACGACGGAAGTACTATTTATCTGCGTGGTTTGTCATCTATCAACTCAGGTAAATCACCGTTGATCGTAGTCGACGGCTTCCCCGGAGGTGATATCCGTGCATTAAACCAGGATGATATCAAATCAATTGACGTATTGAAAGATGCCTCTGCCGGTGCTATTTATGGTACACGTGCTGCAGCCGGCGTTATTTTGATCACAACTAAGAGCGGTTCTAATACGAACGGTAAGGTAAAGTTGACATATAGTACCGAACTATCCAAAAAACAAGATTTTGGAAAGCCTCGTATGTTGACAGCCGACGAATACCGGGAATATGGCGTCGGTCATGACTATGGAGATAGTGTTGATTGGTGGGATGAATTAATCAATGATGATAATTTCTCACAGAAACACTCGTTCTCGGTAGAAATGGGAACTGAAAATGCACAAGTTTATTCTTCTTTCTTTTATGAGAACAACGAAGGTGTAGCTATCGATGACTCCCGTACTGACTATGGTGGACGTATCAATGCCAACTTCAAGTTATTAGACGGATGGTTGGAAATTCGACCGGTAGTAGATTACCGCCAGGCAATGCGTAACAACAATGTACCAAACTTCCAACAAGCTTTACGTAATAATCCGACGCGTTCACCTTATGATCCAGATAGTGAAACTGGCTACAACGTGTGGTTAGGAGAAAGTTTGGACTACAATGTCTTGGCAGACTCTAAATTATACGACTATGAAGGTTTGGATAAATGGTTCAAACCAGAAGTCACCATGAAATTGAATATAAAACCAATACCGGGCTTGACATATACCCAAACTGTTGGATATGAAAACCGCCAATGGGAATTACATCAATTCAGATCACGTTATCACCGCGATGAGCTGAACAATAGCCGTAAGGGTTGGGCAAAATTGGAATTCAGCAAAACAGAGCATGTAACCTCTGAAGGTTATTTTTCATACTTAAAAGAATTTAAGGGTGGACATAGCTTGAATGCAACAGCCGGTTATTCTTTCTTTGAAAGAAATGGTGAAAATTTCTATGCAGAAAACTATAACTTTGAAGTAGAAGGTATTAAGTACTGGGATATAGGTAAAGGTTCTTTCCTAAGTGATGGTAAAGCGGGAATGGGTTCTGGTAAAGATATTACAGAACGTTTGTTCTCAGTCTATGCTCGTGCCAATTATTCGTACAACGACAAATACATGCTTTCTGCCACAATCCGTCATGAAGGTTCATCCAAGTTCGCCGCAGAAAACCGTTGGGGTAACTTCTGGGCAGTATCTGGAGGTTGGCGTCTCTCTGCAGAAGATTTCATGAAAGATTTTGACTGGTTAAGTGATTTGAAGTTACGTTTTGGTTATGGTGTTACCGGTAACAACGACTTTGATGCCTCATACATGGCAAATACATTAGGCTCTGATGTATATTGGATTCTTCCGAATGGTACATGGGCTAACTCTTACGGAAAGTCACAAAACGTAAACCCGGATTTAGGTTGGGAGGAAAAGCACGAATGGGACTTAGGAGTTGATTATTCATTCTTCAACAACCGCCTATATGGTAAATTTGATGTTTATCGCCGTAAAATCAGTAACATGATTTATGAAGTAAAAGTTCCACAGCCACCTTTCACACAAGGAACACAATGGCAGAACATTGGTGAGATGGAAAGTAAAGGTTGGGAATTTGAAGTAGGAGGAGATATCATCCAGACGAAAGACTTCACATGGACTTCAAATTTGAACTTAACTCATTATACTGGAAAAATCCTGACTTTGGATGGTAGTAGCACATATAAAAACGGTAACGGATTCCCTGCTCCAGGTAGCCCTGGTGACGCAGCTCGTATCGAAGCGGGATCAGAAATTGGTTCTTTCTATATCTGGAAATTTGCAGGATTCGATGAAAATGGAGATTTCTTACTATACAATAGAAACGGAGAAGTAATTCCTGCAGATGATAAAGTTGAAGCAGATAAACAGTACATTGGTAATTATATACCAAAAGTAATGTTAGGATGGAACAATTCATTCAGATACAAGAACTTCGATTTAAACATCAGTATGCGAAGCTGGCTCAAATTTGATATTTATAATCAGATTAATATGTACTTCGGCATTCAAGGCATTGATGAATGTAACGTGCTAAAAGATGCATACGGAAAATTTAATGATATCAGAGGAGAAAAGCAACTTTGTGATTATTATCTGGAAGATGGTTCATTCTTAAAGATTGATGCTATCACCTTAGGCTACTCTTTAAATCTGAAAAAATATACTAACAATTTAGTAGATCGTTTACGCATTTACGGTACAGTCGGAAATGTTTGTACAATTACAGGATATAGTGGTATAAATCCTGAAGTAGATATCACAAGCTGGGATCAGGGTACTGAAAAATTTGATGGTATTTATCCTCAAGTACGAACATACACATTAGGACTTCAAGTAACATTCTAAAAGATTTGAATCGACATGAAAACAAACAAAATAAAAAATTTGATTTTAGGAGGAATAGCATGTATGCTGACTGCAACTTCATGCGATGTAGAGCCTACATTCTATTCGCAAGTGGTTCCAGAAACATTCTACACCTCACAAGAAGCTGTTTGGGAGCGTTTTAACCGTCCCTTCACTCATTGGCGTTGGTGGGTTGCTCAAGACCGTGCTCGCTGGGAATTGCAAGAATTAGGAACAGATGAAATTTGTGTACCAACACGTGGTAGTGACTGGTACAACGGTGCTATTTATCAGAAATTTCATCACCATGAATATACAGAAGACATGACATCCATTGAGACTGGCTGGACAAACTTTTCCATGGGTATTGCCTTAGCTTGGGATGCAATGGAAGATTTGGCGCAAGTTGACTTTGAATCTCTTGGATTTGAAGATGGTACTCGTGAATCTATGATGAATCAAATGAATACTTTAGCCGCATCATTCTATTTGGATGGATTGGACTTCTTTGGAGGAGTTCCATTGTATACAACAACCCAAAGTGATTTGTTGCCACGTTCAACAGATTTGGAAACATTCAATTTCATTGATTCTTTATTAACCATTTCCATGCCTAATCTGCCTCAAAAAACAGTATTAGGGGAACAAGAAACCAACACTATCCATCAGGCAGTAGCCGCAGCTTTAAAAGCTCGTTTATATTTTAATGCGGAAGTATACATTGGCAAACCGATGTATGAAGAAGCTGCTCAAATTTGCCAGGATATTATTGATGGGAAATATGGTCAATATGCTTTAGCAACTGACTGGACCAATATTTTTGGATGGGGAAATGAGAACTGTCCGGAAATGATTTGGGTAGTGCCAAGCGAAAATGCTAAATTGGAAACAGATGGTGCATTTTGGGGTTTCACAGTTCCATATAACTACAAAGATTATTTGGGAAGCTTGATTGATTCAGGCTCTGATAATGGATGTTGTTTATTGCCGAGCCGCGATCCAGAAGGTAATCTATATCACTTCAACTTAAGTAACAATTACGAAGGATACAATGATTTGGATGTTCGTAAGCAAAACTATGTTTATGAAGGTGACGGGAAATATCGTGGAATGTTTATCATCGGAGAATTAATCAATCCGCTCAACCCAAGTTGGATATGTACTGGTGCCCGCGAATACATCGGAGAACCATTGGTTGTTCGTGATCAGATTGCTTACTTTGCCAAGGTCGGTGAAGGAAAAGAATACAGCAGTGTATCTGAATTACAATCCACCATCGCAACAGCTGAAGAGAACTCAGGTGTACGTCCTATGAAACGCAGTCCTCGTCCTAATCAAGAGGAATATAAACAAAAGTTCAACCCGGATATTCCTATTATCCGCTTAAGTGAAATATATTATACATTAGCAGAATGTAAAATGCGTTTAGGAGATAAGCAAACAGCTGCAGAATTAATAAATACGGTTCGCAAACGCTATTTCGAAGGTGGTAATGACCCGGATCCAGTAACAGCCGCTAACCTGGATAAATATCGGATGCTAAAAGAATGGAAACTGGAATTCTTAAATGAAGGTCGCCGCCGTACTGACTTGGTTCGCTGGGATGCTTATGTTACAGAAGACTGGTGGGATCACAAAGCTACTAACAATCCGAATTTAAATCGTTTCCCAATCCATTACAATATCATTGGTGCAAACAATTTACTGAAGCAGAATCCTGGATATGGAGGAAACTGATAACAGTCATTTAAAATGCTAATATAGAGAAGAGGGCTTAAAAACCCTCTTCTTTTATTATATAAACAGGTAATTGAAAAAATTCTATTTTGATTTAAACATATGAATTGGAAACAGACTTTATTCTGGGTGATTATTGCCGCGTTGATTTACTACTTTTTCCTTGCTTTCGGTGTTTTTCTCTTTCAACAGCAAGAAGAGAGCCAGCTGTTTGTTCCTGCCTGGTGGAATATCCGGGAACAATTATGCAAGCCCGGAGGTTTTTGTGCCGTTGCCGGACAGTTTGTTATCCAATATTATCGGATGCCTCTTTTGGCCATTACAGTTCAAATGTTACTGCTGGTAGGATGTGGGCTTAGTCTCTACCGCCTGCTGCAGCATATCAAACCGTCCGGTTATCATTTGCTGCTAGCATTTTTCCCTCTCCTTCTGCTGCTCAAGATGAGTATCCGCAGTAACTACCTCATCGACGGAACCATCGGCCTGTTCCTCATGCATCTGGCATTTCTTCCCTTAACCCGTATTAACCGACAAAAGACAATTGCCCTATACGGTATAGTTTCAACTGTACTGCTATTTCTATTTACCGGATTACTGTCTGTCTGCTATGCTGTTATCTATACGCTACTGACAGCTTTCATCTACCCTACGTTCAAACAGAAGCTACAAGGACTATGGAGTCTGATTCCGGCTGCCCTGTTCTTATTGTGCTACCAATCTTTCCATATACCGGTTTCTTTACTGGAAGGCTTTAAACCCGAAGAATATCTGGAAATTCAACTTCTTCCACATTATTTCCTGTACTATGTCTGGTTGCAATATACTCTACTCATCATAGGCGTTTTAGCTATTTCTGGTCTGTTCGCCACCTTTCCAACCCGACATAAGGGCGTAAAAATATTCCTTTCAGGCTGTTGCTTAATAGTTACACTTCTATTTGGCAAATATTGTATGCCGGACCAGCTTGACATACAAAACCGGATGACAGATGAATTGTCATACTTAGCCCGGGAGAAGCAATGGGATACCATCATCAACCGCTATAAAGGAAGACCTATACAAGATTACATCAGTTTGAATTACCTGAATATGTCCTTGGCTCAAAAAGGAGAACTGGCAGAGAACATGTTCGCTTTCGACCAAAAAGGAGCCAAGAGTCTGGTTGCCCCGTGGAACCAGAGCCTCTATATGGACAAACTTCTTTGTGACGTCCATTTTATGATTGGCGATTTGGCACTGGCTGAAAGTTATGCCATGGACGGATTTACACAGTCAAAACGAAAAGGAAGTGCCCGCATGATGCAGCGGTTGGTACAAATCAGTTTGCTTCGGGGCGACAAACAACTGGCCAAGAAATACCTCAGCCTGCTGCAGGAAATGCCATTTTATAAAGACTGGGCACAACAATATACGGTTTATCTGCGACATCCGGAGAAAATGCAGGAAGAATCCGAATTATGCTATAAAGGAATTCCTCGACAGAAACAGGATTTACTGTTATCGCTGATGACAACGGATTCATTATGGGATTCATACCAGGTTTCCAACCGCATCGGATGGGAATATAAAGGCTGTTACTATCTCCTGGACAAGCAACTGGAAAAATTCCGTCAATACATTACGACTACGAATTATCCACAAAATCAGTCCTGGCCACGGCATTTCCAGGAAGCCTGGCTGATTCTGGAAGATGCCGACAGCACTTTAAGTGGGCAGATTCCGGTTCAACCGAATATCCGGAAGGCTTATCAGCAACTGAAGCAAAACATGAACAGTCGCTCTCAGTATCAGGACATCCAATCCATCTACCGGGAATTCGGACAAACCTATTGGTTCTATTATTATTTCAAACAATTCAAAAAACAGAAATAATCATGAAGCTCTACTCTATTATCAGCATACTCTTAGTCGGTCTGGTACAAACGGCCTGCGATCTGAAAATACCTGATCAGGCTCAGCCCGGAGACATCCAGCTTTTTCCCGATTATGAATCGGTTACCATTCCCGTAAACATAGCGCCGTTGAACTTCCGCTTTCTGGCCGACGATACGAAGGGAATAACACTGTTGAAAACTTCCAACAAAGAGTTGAAAGTAGAAGCAGACAAGGGAGTTTTCAACATACCTGCATCAGACTGGAAAGACCTGCTACAGGATGCACAAGGGAAAAAAATTCAAGTTAGCGTCTATTTCACAGATAAGACAAACTCTTGGAAAAGAAAGGATTTCCACATATACGTATCATCAGATTCTATTGATGCCTACCTGACTTATCGCCGTATTTTCCCAGGTTATCGGATGTGGAACGAGATGGGTATTTATCAACGATGTGTTGAAAACTTTGTTGAAAAACCTGTTATTACCAACCAGTATACCAATAATAGTTGCCTGAACTGCCATTCGTTCTGCCAGCAGAACGGAGACAAGTGGTCATTCCACCAACGAGCATATTACAACGGGACATACCTGATCGAAAAGGATCAGATAAAGAAAATCACCTTAGAAAAGAACGGGCAAGCCGCAGCCTTCGTTTATCCATACTGGCATCCAAGCGGAAAGTATATTGCTTTTTCAACCAACGAGACCCATCAGGATTTTCACTTCTCCGATCCGAACCGGATTGAAGTTTATGATGAAAGTTCTGATATCCTCATCTATGACTTGGAAAAAGAAATAGCCTACAGCACACCCTGGCTGAATTCTTCCCGTCATTTTGAGACATTCCCGACTTTTACACCTGATGGGAAAGCCCTGATTTACTGTTCAGCCGATTCAGTTGCTATGCCAGATCAATACCGGGAGGTAAAATACAACTTATTAAAAGTATCATTTAATCCGGAAAACGGGGAAATTGGCAGTGAGATCGATACCTTATATAATGCCCGGAAAGAAGGGCGAAGCATCAAATTCCCCCGGATTTCTCCCGACGGAAAATACCTGCTCTATACCATTTCTGATTATGGAAACTTCTCCATCTGGCATAAAGACGCGGATTTACGTCTGCTGCATTTAAACACATTCGAAACCGACAGTCTCAAGGCAGTCAACAGTCCAGACGTTGAGAGCTATCATTCCTGGAGCAGCAACGGGCATTGGTTCGTATTTTCCAGCCGCCGTCTGGACGGCTTGTTTACACGCCCGTTCATCGCCCATATCGACAGCGACGGAAAAGCCAGCAAGCCATTCCTTCTGCCACAGGAATCACCAGCCTATTACGATAATTCCCTGTTTTCATTCAACATACCGGAATTTTCCAAAACACCCATCCGCCTGTCACAGAAAGAACTGGTACAAGCATCCAAGGAAATGAAAGCAAAAGTCATTCCGTTTGTCTGTCCAGCTGAATGATTATACAGGACAAATAGCAGGAATCGGATACAATATCTTTCCGATTCCTGTTTCCTTTAGAATTTTTCAATCAATATATGAGGAAATTCTCTGATTAAAACACTACATTTGCGCCGCATAAATAGTTTGTAAAATAAAAACATGGATAAAGTTAGCTACGCACTTGGATTAAGCATTGGGAATAATTTCCTGAACTCAGGTATCAAGAATCTGCAGGTTGAAGACTTCGTAAAAGGTTTAACGGATGTATTGAACGAAAAACAGCCGGACATCACTTATGACGAGGCCAAAGAAGTTATCAATGAATTCTTTATCAAACTGCAGAAAGAGAAGATGGAAATCAACAAAAAAGCAGGAGAAGAATTCTTACACATCAACAAAGGAAGAGCGGGTGTAGTAGAATTACCCAGCGGACTTCAGTATCAGGTACTGAAGCAAGGCAACGGAGCCAAGCCGAAAGCAACCGATAAAGTAAAATGCCACTATCATGGAACATTGATCAACGGTACTGTATTCGACAGTTCTGTTCAACGCGGACAACCGGCTGTATTTGGTGTTAACCAGGTTATCCCGGGTTGGGTAGAGGCCTTGCAGTTAATGCCGGTAGGTTCAAAATGGCGTCTGTTCATTCCGTCTAATCTGGCCTACGGAGAACAGGGTGCCGGCGAAATGATTGAACCGAACAGCACACTGATCTTTGATGTAGAGCTGCTCGACATCGTTAAGTAATAATAAATTCATAACATAGATACAAAATGAAAAAAGTAAATGTTTTGGCTGCAGCATCTGCAGTCGTATTGGGTCTTGCTGCTACCTCTTGCGATTCAAAGCAGAATGTCAGCTTGAGCAATGATGTAGATAGCGTGAGCTATGCAATTGGTGTCAGCACTGGTGCTGGTTACAAAGAAAATCTGAAGACATTACCGGGTGGTGAAGCCAATGTGGATGCACTGATCGCCGGCTTTGTAGAAGCAATCAAAGGTGATTCAACCAAAATGACTCCGGAAAAAGCACGCGAATACATGCAAACATACTTTGTTCAGGCATCTGCTAAAGAAGCAAAGAAGAACAAAGAAGAAGGTGAAAAATTCCTGGCTGAAAATAAGACAAAGAGCGGCGTAATCACAACTGAAAGTGGTTTGCAATATCAGGTTATCACAGAAGGTACGGGAGCAAAACCGACAGAAAAAGACCGCGTAAAAGTTCATTATACGGGAACTTTGCTGGACGGAACCAAGTTCGACAGCTCTGTTGATCGTGGCGAACCGGCAGAATTTGGTGTTAACCAGGTTATCAAAGGCTGGACAGAAGGCTTGCAATTGATGCCGGTTGGTTCTAAATATATCTTCTGGATTCCTTCTGAACTGGCTTACGGAGAACGTGCTGCTGGTCCGGATATCAAGCCGAACAGCGTTCTGAAGTTCGAAGTTGAATTGCTGGAAATCGTAAAATAAATCCTTCATATCGTATCCGAATTAATAGAGAATACGACACTTATAGCAGAAAAGCGGAGAAAAGCATGTTGTAAAGCATCTTTTCCCCGCTTTCGCATTATTTAGTGACTTTTTTCTTTCAAAATGATTATTTTCCCAAATAAAATACATATTTTTGATACGGTAAAAACATGCTTGAATATATTAATCATTTCAGTATATGGAAAAAATAGACAAACTAGATCATCAGATCCTGAATATTATTTCAAAGAACGCCCGTATTCCGTTTAAGGATGTGGCAGAAGAATGCGGTGTATCGCGTGCTGCCATCCATCAACGTGTACAACGCCTGATTGATATGAACGTCATTGTTGGTTCTGGGTATCACATCAATCCTAAAATCTTAGGATATAACACATGTACCTATATTGGAGTAAAGCTCGAAAGAGGCTCCATGTATAAAGATGTTGTGCCAGAATTGGAAAAAATCCCGGAAGTAGTTGAATGCCATTTTACCACAGGTCCGTATACCATGCTGGTTAAATTGTACGCCCGCGACAATGAGCACCTGATGGAACTGCTGAACTCAAAGATTCAGGAAATCCCGGGTGTAACAGCTACCGAGACATTGATTTCTTTGCGTCAGAACATCAAACGAGAAATACCAATCTGCAAAAATATCGATGAATAAGATTTAAGTAGATGCAATTTATTTGCTTCTGCGTGATGAACTCCAAGCACACAAAAGCTCAAAGAGAATAATACTGCAAGGGTTCTCTTTGAGCTTTTGTGTGCCTTTTTATTATTAGTGCTCAACGATTGTATGAAATACTGGTTGCTATTTTTATGTCTGTTCGCCGCCGTTCCCTCATGGAGTGAAAATACTTATTACCGGTTTCGTGTCTATCTGAAAGACAAGGGGAATCAGACCTGTAACACCGATCATCCGGAAGCGTTTCTTTCTGAAGAGGCTATTCTTCGCAGGGAACAACAGCAAATACCTGTCTCCTATTCAGACTTACCTATCTCCAGCTCGTATAAAGAACAATTAGCCAACTGCGGATGTGCGCTCATCACGGAAAGCCGCTGGCTGTCGACTGTAGTAGTTGAATATCCGGACAGTAGTCTGGTTGAGAAACTGAAACGACTGGCATTTGTCGACTCTGTCTGCTGGGTATGGAAAGGAAAGCATATTCCCTTACAGGAACCTGATCATACAGAAACTTTACACATAGATAAGAAAGCTCTCCGCAACCAATATGGCTATGCGCAAAAGCAGATCCGGATGATGAAAGGAGATAAACTCCATAAACGGGGATTCAAAGGTGAAGGGATGCGCATCGCCGTGATTGATGCCGGATTTACAGATGTAAACCGCATTGATGCTTTTGCCTCTACCCATATAGAAGGAACACGTAATATTGTATATCCGGGGAAAACAGTCTATGCCAGCGACGCACATGGGACGAAAGTATTGTCGTGCCTGGCAGCTAATTTACCGGGGATTATGACCGGCACAGCTCCTGAAGCGACCTATTGGCTGATCAAGAGTGAAGACTCCAACGGAGAATCACCGATCGAACAGGATTACTGGGCTGCTGCCGTGGAATATGCCGACAGTGTCGGGGCTTATATCATCAGTTCTTCTTTAGGCTATTTCGACTTTGATGAACCGGCTACCGATTATACGCACGAGGATCTGACTGGCCGAAAGGCATTTATTTCTCAAGCGGCACAGATGGCGGCAGAAAAAGGGCTCTTAGTCTTTACCAGCGCCGGCAATGAGGGAAATACCCGATGGGAAAAGATTACCGTTCCGGCCGACACGCCGGATATTTTGACCGTCGGAGCTGTAACTGAAAAACAGAAAAGAAGTGATTTCAGTTCCATGGGTCCTACTGCCGACGGGCGAATCAAACCTGACGTCGCAGCTATGGGCACAAACTGTTGTGTCATTGAACCGGGAGGTTTCATCCGTCAAGCCAACGGAACTTCTTTTTCTACCCCTATCTTAGCCGGATTAGGAGCCTGCTTGTGGCAGGCACTGCCTCAACTGAATGCGGCCGAAATACGGGCATTGATCAAGCAATATGCTTCGCAGGCCAAGCAACCGGATAACGAATTAGGCTATGGCGTGCCGAATATGTATAAATCCTATAAAGCGGGATTAAAAGATGGAAGCAAACGGAGATGATAAAACGATATTTACCTTGTCTGAACTGACCGGAGCGGTCCGGGATACGCTGGAAGCTACTTTCCCGGAGGCTTACTGGGTCCGTGCCGAGACGAGTGATGTGCGCGTCAATGCCGCCTCGGGGCATTGTTATCTGGAATTTGTAGAAAAGAACCCGAAAACCAACCAGTTGGTGGCTAAGGCCCGCGGTTCTATCTGGGCAAAGGTATTCCGAATGCTGAAGCCTTACTTTGAGATGGAAACCGGACAGACTTTCACATCAGGACTGAAGGTGCTGGTAAAAGTAACCATCGAGTTCCACGAATTATATGGATTCAGCCTGAATGTGGTCGACATTGATCCGACATACACGATCGGAGACATGGCCCGTAAGCGGCAGGAGATTATCCGTCAACTGCAGGCCGAAGGTATCTTCACGCTCAATAAAGAACTTCCATTTCCGGATTTTCCTACCCGGATTGCCGTCATCACCTCACCGACGGCGGCCGGATACGAGGATTTTCTGAATCAGCTGTTGCACAATCAGGCCGGTTATCCCTTTTATCCCAAACTTTTTCCGGCACTGATGCAAGGTGAGAAAACGGAAGAATCGGTCATTTCGGCCCTCGAACGTATTGATGCCTGCCGGGAATATTTCGATGTTGTCGTCATCATTCGTGGCGGAGGTGCGACTTCCGATCTGAACAGCTTCGATTCGTATTTACTGGCAGCCCATTGCGCCCAGTTTCCGTTACCGATTATTACCGGAATAGGCCACGAGCGGGATGACACGATCGTGGACTTAGTGGCACATACCCGGCTGAAGACACCGACGGCAGTCGCCGCTTTCCTGATTCATTGTCTTGACCTCCAGGCAGCCACCTTAAGCGATTTGGAAGAACGGTTCACGCAGGAAGTCAGAAGCTGGCTCAAAGAAGAATCTTATACCTTGCAGCAGATCGGAACCCGATTCCCTATGTTAGTGAAGAACCGGTTGGAAAAGAATCTGTCCGGATTGCAGGTTCTGGCCGCCCAGTTACCCGGTATTATCCAACGTTCCGTCAACCGGGAAGAATCAGGCATGGAACAGCTGAAACAACGCATACGGGTAGCAACAGACAGCCGTTTTACCCGGGAATTCCGTTTCCTGGAGCTAAAAGAGCAATTCATCCGTATGGCTTCGCCGGAATATATCCTGCAACGGGGATACAGCCTTACACTGCAACAAGGTAAGATTATCAAGACGGTGAAGGATGTTCAGGCCAATGAGCCGCTCACCACCCGTTTCATGGATGGAGAAGTCGTATCAGACGTTCAGCAAATTATAGAGAAAGAATCATAAAACAAGCATACAACAGAAATATGGCAAAGAAAGCAGAATCATACAATGAAGCCATCGAGAAGTTACGTCGTATCGTGGCAGACATCGAACGTGGGGATTTGGATGTGGATCTCCTGCTCGATAATGTAAAAGAGGCAACCCGACTGATCAAGCTCTGCAAGGATAAACTGTATAAAGTAGACGAGGAAGTAAAGAAAGTATTGGAGGAACTGGAATCATGAAGCGGTATGTCATCATCGTAGCCGGTGGAAAAGGCTTGCGCATGGGCGGTGATTTGCCCAAACAGTTTATTCCCATGGCGGGAAAACCCATACTGATGCATACGGTTGAGAAGTTCTGGCGATGGGACAACCAGATGAACATCATCCTTGTTCTCCCGATGGATCATCAGGCTTACTGGAAGATGCTCTGTAAGGAAATCGGCTGTAAGGCTCCTCATCGGATTGTCAACGGGGGCGAAACCCGTTTTCATTCTGTACAGAACGGACTGAATGCGATTCGGGAAGAGATAGAAGCTTCCGGCGAAAAAGCCCTGATCGCTGTACACGACGGCGTACGCCCGTTTGTATCTCCGGAAGTAATCGCTGCCTGCTTTGCCAAAGCTGAAGAAACAGGAGCGGTCGTTCCGGCCCTGCCGATGATTGATTCACTCCGCATGAAGCAGGCCGACGGGAGCAGTTGCCCGGTCGACCGTTCACGGTATTATGCGGTTCATACACCGCAGGTATTTGCCTCCGACATCCTGATTCGTGCCTATCAGCAGCCATATACAGATACATTTACCGACGATGCCTCGGTAGTTGAAGCTGCCGGCTTCCAGGTAGCTATGGTTTTATCGAACCGGGAAAATATAAAGATCACTACTCCGTTCGATCTGATGGTTGCCCGCGCTTTGTTCCAGGAATAAATTTCCGATACCCAAGTCGCTTGAAGTCATTTCAGATCCAACGGGAAACGAAAACGATTCTCCCGAGAATCCGACAGGAAACTCACGAGAATCGTTTTCCATTTTCTATGTCATCTTTTCTACTGCTGATTACGCATCAGCGCATATTCGAATAAAGCTTCTCCGGTCTTTCCTTCATAATATAATCCGGGACGGGCCACTCGGTCCCATTGCACCAGATCAGCATTTTGGACTTGCTGCTTAATCTGTGTCCAGCTCTTTCCGTCCAGACTGTAAAAGAAGGCATAATGGCAACCGGCCTTTACCTGCAAACGCAGATAAACCGGCTTTTCACCTCTTTCCGGTATGGGAAGAACTACCGGAGCTGCCAGTGGAGTCTCTTTTCCTTCCTTTCGCAAGCAAAGCTCCAGTTGATTATTCCGGCAAACCAACGACAGCAGATTCCGATCATCCCCATACATGGTTATTCCCTTACGGGCATCATTCTGGTTTAAGACAACAGTCTCGAATGTATAATCGGCTGCAACCGGACGCAAGCATAAGGCAGTACCGGCCTCAGCCCCGGCCTTCGGTTCTCCGCTCAAAGACAGGCGGCCGCCAAACAACTGGATGCGGGGTGTGGCAAACGGATAGTTCCAAGTCCATTCCACACGCAAACGGTCTGAAGTAAAATCATCGTAGAAGTCGGGAACCGGTTGCTGCACATGTCCGGCCAACGGCAGCGGGTGTGTCTTCGAAGCCGTTTCTCCTTCCTTGAAATGCAACCAGGCATCATCACCCAACACCAGCTCCTGCAGAATTGGCTGTCGTCCCATAAAGAAATCTTCCCCGGGGAAATAGGCATGACAAAGATAATACATCCGTCCGTCGGGCGTTGTAGTTACCGTTCCATGCCCGCATGACTGGATTTCGTCTCCACCATGTAAAATCGGGTTTCCTTCATATTTCTCATACGGTCCCTGCAATGATTTGGAACGGGCCACCGAGACGGCATAATCGCTCTTCGGGCCACAACAACCATTCACCGAATAGATCAGATAATAATAATCGCCTAATTTCAGCCAGTGTTGTCCTTCCATCCCGCGCCGTTCATCATCTTTCAGCAAGGTAAAAGGTTCACCTTCCAGTCTCAGTCCATCGGCCGAGAGTCGGCAACCCAACAGCTCAATCGGGCGGTCGTCCAATCCATAAGCCTTCCATGAAATATACAGTTGCCCTTCATCCTCCAAGATAAAAGCATCAATGGCTTCTGTTCCGTATTCAACAACAACGCCCCGATCGGTATAAGGTCCGGACGGCTTGTCGGAAGTGGCCACGCCAATATAAGAAACCCCATCCGATTTCCGGCGGGCCGTATAATATACATAATACGTTCCCCGGTGATAGAATAACTCTGGTGCCCAGAATGACGATTTCGTCCAAGCCGGCTGTTCATCGAACAAATGCCCCACCTGCCGCCAATTTACCAGATCATACGATTGAAACAAAGGATAAAACGGTGCCCATTCCGAAGATGTACCGGCTGCATAATACACATCGCCGGCCCGAATAATCGTAGGATCGGCCACATCGCCCGGTATCACCGGATTGGAATAAGTAACAGGTGACTGGGCAGACAAAGAGAAACAAGCCAGCCCGGTGCAGAAAGATAAGATCAGTCTTTTCATGCCTAATAGATTTGAGAATGGATATAAACAAAAAAATCACTCACGAAAAACTCGTAAGTGATTCACTGAATTATGTGGTCCCACTTGGGCTTGAACCAAGGACTCCCTGATTATGAGTCAGGTGCTCTGACCAACTGAGCTATAGGACCAGTCTTTCAAAGAACATGTGTTCTGAAATCGGGTGCAATATTACGACTTATTCTCGACATACGCAAATATTGCACCCACAATTTTATGAACAACCAGTTGATAACTCGGTTTATTTCTACTTCTCGGCAGATTCTGATCCGGCGAACTCCATCAGATAAGCCTTGATGAAACCGTCGATCTTACCATCCATCACACCGGTAACATCCGATGTCTGGTAGTTGGTACGATGGTCTTTTACCCGACGGTCGTCGAATACATAACTGCGGATCTGTGAGCCCCATTCGATCTTCTTCTTTCCGGCCTCTACCTTTTCCTGTTCAGCCATCCGGTGTTTCAGTTCCTTATCATACAAGATAGAACGCAACTGGCGCATAGCATTTTCACGGTTTTTCGGCTGATCTCGGGTTTCCGTATTCTCAATCAGGATTTCTTCTTCCTCGCCTGTGTACGGATCTTTGAACTGATAACGCAAACGAACTCCTGATTCTACCTTATTCACATTCTGACCTCCGGCACCACCCGAACGGAACGTATCCCACGAAATAGCTGCCTGATCGATCTTCACCTCGATAGAATCATCTACCAAGGGTGTAACGAATACAGATGCAAATGAAGTCATTCGTTTTCCCTGGGCATTATAGGGCGAAACGCGCACCAGACGATGCACACCGTTCTCGCTCTTCAGATATCCATACGCATAATCGCCTTCGATATTCAGTGTAGCGGTCTTGATTCCGGCCTCATCTCCATCCTGATAGTTGGCAATTGAGACTTTATATCCATGTGCTTCGGCCCAGCGTGTGTACATACGGTACAACATGGAAGCCCAGTCCTGGCTTTCCGTTCCGCCGGCACCTGAATTGATCTTCAGCACACAGCTCATCTGGTCGGCCTCATCCCGAAGCATGTTACGGAATTCCAGATTTTCGATCAGCTCTACCGCCTTGGCATAGTTGGCATCCAGCTCTTCTTCCGAGACGATTCCTTCTTTCACATATTCGTAGGCCAGCTGCACTTCATCCGTCGCAGCCTTCACCTCATTATACAGTTCGATCCATTTCTTCAGGTCTTTCACCTTCTTCATCTGGACTTCTGCCCGTTTGGCATCTTCCCAGAAAGCCGGATCCTGTGTACGTAATTCTTCTTCTTCTAATTGAATGGTCTTACCATCAATGTCAAAGATACCCCCTCAGCGCCTTCTCGCGCTCCAACACGTCATGTAGTTGGTCTGATGTAATCATAAATAAATAGAATTGTTTAATAATTAGAGGTGCAAAGATACAAATTTCCCGGGATAATTCCAGCATCATGCCAACAGGCTCGCATGGTATTTGCTATTAAGAGGAGACACAATGTCCTTTGTTCCAAATCGAAATACTTCTTTATTCACTAGCTACTGATGAATATATAGTTTTGACGGAGTAATCTTCATTTAGTTTTTCCACCACAAAAGCCAGCCTTTCCACATAAACTTCAACAGGAGTCGGTTTATCAGCAATCATGTTTCCTCCAACATACGACACATGGAAATAGAGCATTTTTTCCTCACTATTTTTCGTTAATGTAAATATCCGCTTATCATAGTCCATAAAATCAAAATAAGTACGAACCAGCAATGTATATTTACTAAAATCCACTTTCAAATAATCCGGATAAGCCTGCAAGAAAGCATCCGAGAAATAAGCCTTCACCTCTTCTTCTGAATTGAATAAGACAGCCTCCCATTCCAGATCATCCGGAGATATCAATTTACTGCTATCGATAAGGCAATAATAAGCAGGCAGTTCTTTCACAATCTCAATTCTTTCCGCATAAACAACCGGTTCATGCTGACAACCCAATAAAACTACCAACATACTGCATAAAGCAATTAACATATAAATACTACGTTTCATTCCATTCCCTCCTATTAGTTTAGTATCACACATCATAAAAACGCACAATGTTACAGTTTATTGTCCTCATAAACGGATTGATAAATACACATTTTCCTATAGAGAAGAACTATAGCTGAAACAAAAAATCCCTGCCGCCCAAACGAACGACAGGGATTTCATTTTTTAGAGATTCTATGTTTACTCTTCGCAGGGTTACTAATAGAACATAAACTTTATATTACACTATTATTAATACTAATGCCACTTGTTCTCCTTCGCAGGGTACTTGCCTTGATAAAATCAAGCACGTGACTATTAACTTAAAAAATATCTTTTGATAGATTGCGATGGGAGAAATCCCACCGCAATTTTATAAACTGTCAATTGTTAATCTTCAATTGTCAATTATTTAACAACAACCTTGAAGCTTTCGCCGTCAACTGATACAACTACGATACCTGCCGGAGTCACGATCTGAGCGTTGTCTGAAGAAACTACTTCGTTAGCTACTACCTTACCTAAGATTGTGCTTACGATTACGTTCTTGCCTTCAGCACCCTTAACAACTACTGCACCGTTTGTACCGGCTACTACTACGTTACCAGCAGCGATTGTTTCGTTAGCAGTAATATCACTACCAGCTTCAACATTGAATGTTTCTCCAGAAGCAACAGCATCTTCATAGTTTGTACGAACAATTACAGGCACTGCATTCTGTATCTTCAACCAACCACCATTTTCAAATGGACGAACACCACCTTCAAATGGTAAATAATTCTTATCTTTATCATAACCCCAAGATTCTGATTCGATCAAGAAGTCATTTGAACCTTCTTCAACCAAACGGAATTGGAATTTAGCAGGATGATGTTTGTTTTCATTCAATGCTACATTGTATTCTTTACCTTCTACTGTCCAATACAACTTACCATCTGTGATATAACCATCTAAGAAGCCTACACGAGAATACCTGTTTTCGAACAAATTAGCTTTGTCTAATTTAGCATCGATCTTCAAGTTTGTCATAAAGTTAACAAATGTAGTATCCTTGATAATTGTAGTGTGAGGACAAGCCAACGAATCTGCTAATGTCTCATGTTTGTGAGATGCAGTAGCATTACACCAAATTGTATCACCTTCAACTACTTTAGTAATCTTTCCTACCAGATACTGAGGCATAATTGTACCTTCTGTAACTGCCGGAATTACCTGCAAATTAGCCAAATCACCAGCTTCGGTTTGTTTATTTTCGAACTCTAACAAACCTTTATCAGCATATAAGTACGCATGATCTACTGTACGATAGAACTTCATGCTCTTAGCCAATTCATCAGCTGTAAATGTACGATAATACTCTGTAGTATTGAAACTTAAAGAGAAAGCAGAAGTTGTCGTTTCATCCATTACATTTTCAGCCTTAATCAAACCAGTCGCATCAATAACGCCTGCCTTAAATTGATTATCTGCTGTTACCAATGCAAAGTAATGTGTACTATCAGTATGATTAATTTCTTTCAAGAAGAACGGAACTCGTTTATCTTTTGTTGAAACAACCATCAACTCTGTACCATCAACATCTGAAACTGTTACATATTTGTAATTATTATCCAACTTATTCGCATCATTAACACGGATATAATATGGACGTTTTTCAAACGTATTATCAGCATCAACATTTACACCGTATTTAATAGCATCTTTAGTTGCATTTTCAAGGACAAATTGAGTACCTTCGCCTTGAGCAACACGCAAGATAGTATCATTTGCTGTTCCAATCTGAACTGATAAACCTCCTGTTACATTCAAATATCCGAATGTAAAGATAGAATCTGTATTTGCAGAAAAACCTTTATGGATATAACCATAATCATTTTCTTCGGTTACCGGAGTTAATTTAACAGTTTCATCCGAACGACCTCCTTGATAATCATAGTGAATTAGATATAAAATAACTGAGCCATCTTCTTTTACATCCAATACTCGGTAATACGTATCATTTAATGCCTTACCACTTTCTTGATTCAAAATTGCAGGAGAACCACTATAAATAGAATTTTCTTTAACAACCCATTTAGCTGCTGGCATATGTCCAAATTCCATTACATTCCATTCTGCTGTAGCGACTTTAGTAAAGTTTCCAGCCAAATCTAACATAATTCTAGAAAGTGGCTCTAATGTCTTTTCATCAACTACATCTGCAAAATAAACACCTGCAGGGATATTTTTACCCGGAGTGTTCATCAATAATGATAAGTTAATACGAGTATTTAACGTCATCTGCGGAGCTGCATTACCAGTATATACATCGTAAGGAGCACCCAAAGTTACTTCTCTATGTTCATTTGTACCATTACCTAATACAGCCAATTTTACATAGTTACGACCTTCCATATCATAAACCGGACGATAGTCTCTCCAATAACGATTTCCAGCAGGTAAATCATTACCACCATCAGCAGTAATCACCAAAGAGTCTACTGTCGGATAATATAAGAAACGGAAATTGAAACGACCATTAATATCACGAGCTGTCATTTTCTCAATACCCGGATATTTAACTTCAGCAGATTCAAACTTCTTTAATGCGAAAGTTTGATGTTTTACGCTTGCATTACTTTCCAAATATGCTGTATCAACCATCAAATAAGAACCGTCTGAGTACTGTAAAGAATACCAGTTTTCGGCTTTATCCGAGATAGAATTTAAATAATTCAATGCAGCCTGCCAAATATTCCAAGCCTCAAATGTTTCAGCATTTAACTGTTGAACTTTCACTTGAGCTAAGCCATATTCCGTTCCTTTTTCACTAAATTCTTCTGCATATTTCAACACATCTGCCCATAATACAGGAATTTCAGCTTCTAATGCCATCCAACGTTCCAATGCATTATCTCTCATCGTTGTATTTTCATCAATGATACGTTGGCATTCATCTACCTGTCCCCATATTTCATTTGCTGTAGTAGAAGAACTTTCCCATTGTGCCAATACTTTTTGGTACTCATCATTAGCATAATAATATGCTGTTTCTGCAGTCATGTATGCATCATAAGCAGCATTGTATATAGCTATCTGAGCATCTAATTCTTCTTTCGCAGTTTTTGCTAAAGATCTCGCATCTTGATAATTAGTTTGAGCTTCATCTCTATTATCTTTATATGGACGCAAGTATGCGGTAACAGCAGCATCAGTAATATTAGTTTCAACCCAAGCTAAAGGAGATAAATATTCTATTAGTGCAGCAGCTGCTTCAGGATCATTATTTTTTACTTTCCGATATTGCGCACTAACAGATAACGAACCAGCCTCTAACGCCGCAACATAGTTAGCCCCGGTCTGTTTTGTCTCCTCTACGTTTGTCTTGTTATTTTCTAAAATAGCTTTTAATCCAGTATAAACAGCATTTGCTACTTGATAATACCCCTTCAGCAAAATTTCATTCTCGGATGCAGAATTATATGCTTGATCTTTAACTTTATATAATTCATGAGCGTTATCAAATAACGTTTTTGTACTATTTTTAGTTTCTAACGCATCCAAACGTTTTGTTCTTGCATCATCCCACGCTTTACGATCAGTTTCTGAAAGAAGTAATGCTGCTTCATATTGACTAATATACGCATCTTTCTTCTCTGTATATTCATCAATATTTGCTACAGCTGTATTATATGCCCCCTTTTCAGCATTTCTGTCGTTTACAGCATCTTGATGTTTCTGCTTAGCCGCATCCCACTTAATTGTTACATCCTGGAATTGTCCATCTAAGCTTATAAATGCTTCTGTTGCCTCAGTTAATTCCGTAGCCAAAGCATCATAAGTCGCTTTTTTACTATCAGCATCACCCTGAGCATCAGTTACTAGAGACAAAGAAAGACTATTTTGAGCAACAGCGTCCTTTACTGTAAACTCACGATCACCTTCTGAGCCTGTAAATTCGTTTGTTTTAGCATCAGCTGAAACATTCGGATTAAAATTCAAATGCAATTTTGATTTACCAGTTTGCAACATTGTATTCAAATCATACGCATTCAAATAAACAGGAGAAGCTTCCATAGGCTTTACCTGGATATCACCTGTAACAGATGCCTGATCTTTTGTTGCATATTTAACAGCTGCTACACCATTTGCAGTATTCATCAACGTTATCACTGAATCTTTTTCTGCACTAAAGAAAGATTCAAGAGCAGTTGGAGTTAACAGAGGATCACCTTCAACACCACGAACCCATGACCAAGAAGAAACACCTTGAGACAATGGTGTTGCAGTTAAAGTAGAACCAAATTTTGTTGCCAGCTTTGAATCAAAAGAAATAGGGAGACCTGTTGATACATTATAAAACTGGAAAGACAAACCTTTTTCATCTTTGTTATCCAAAGATCTAATTTCCCACAATGTCTTTGCTAATTCAGCTTCACCATATGGAACAAATTTCAAAATAAAGCTACCATCTGTTTTTTGTTCCATCGCCAAAACATTATAGCCATCTGACAATTGATAGAACTTTCCATCAATTGACTCTGCCACTTGACGAGGGTAACTAGAAACAACCCCCTTTTCAGTAGCGGCTGAAACTGTTCCAACAGTCGTTGCCAACAATAAGCTGGCTACAAGCGTAGAAAACTTTTTGTTCATAATAATAAAATTAATTGTTAATAAATAGATTAATAGACTTTTCCAACAACTAATTTTACGAAGAGGCTCCACAACCCCCGCGATTCATTATGAACGGGCATAAAAAAACGCGGGCTAGTTGTCTATTATTTATTCTAAGGCATCTGGAAATTCGCCCACGTCACAATAATAGAACAATAGCCCGCGCTTATACGATATAATACAATCCACCCATCTAGAGCGGATACTTCTATATACGTAGTCCACGCAAGCATTTACTGTCCATTATTCCGTGACGTTAAAAATTTTCCAGATTTTTAGAATAGGAATAATCTTCGTAAAATGCTTACATTAATAGTATGAACCGCAAAACGCGAACCGCTGTTCGCTACGGAATCACTGCAAAGATAAAGAGGTTTTCTGAATCAACAAGAAAAAACTTGTATTATTTTCCAAAATATATGGATTATAGGACGAAACAAACGGATTCATAGCACGAAATTCCTTTTTTCAAGTACATAAACTTTTCCTCTACAAACGATTGATTTCTTCAGCTGCCAAACCCGTATATTGCTGAATCTGCTCTGTAGAAAAACCGTTTTGCTTTAAAGAACGGGCAATATTCCGTGCTTTAGCCAAAGCACCTTCCTTAAGGCCTTCTTTCAATCCTTTCTCTCTACCTTCTTTGTACTTCTCCTCCAATTGTTCATTCCGATAGTCTTCAATATTCTTGTTGTCACGATATACTTTAAGACAGGCCTCGTATTCTGCCCTTTCCCGCTTGTTCATATTGGCAATCTTGGCCAACTTTTCCAAGTGGTTGAAGAGTTCCCTCTGACCTTTGAATGATAATGTTTCCAACTGTTCCATATACTTTAAATTATATAACCAATAATCCAATGGGGTTTCACATTCAGATTCGGTCTTGGTGAAAAGAGGCATCTCAATGAAAATCTCCCGTAGAATATTACTCATTTGTTTTCCGTCTTCTCGATCTGCCAATACAATATCTGTACGGACTTTCTCCGTCCTGCCGGAACGGAAGTTCAGGATAAAGATTCCATACACCGGACATAACTTGAATTTCCAGTCTGCACCTTTTTCCCCTTGGCGGACGACGGCATGACTCAGATAGAAAAGCCCGCGCTCATAGAAATAAGGTTGAGCGGCATTTTGTAACTCGACAATGAATATTGTTCCGTCTTCGTCTTCACACTCCAGATCGAAAATCACGCCACGGCCATCGGTTGTTACAGCCTGCACTTCTTTGTCTAAAAAATGAAGATCCCGGATATGCCGTTCCCCTTCGAGCATGTCGTTTAATAGCCCGATTAATAATTCCTTACTTGATTCCTGTCCAAACAGAATCTTAAACCCCCGATCCACAAACGGATTGATAAATACACGTTTTCTCATAGAAAAGGTTTTATTCAATATTTTGCCCCAATAGCGGGATGCACAAAGATAAGGTTTTAGCAGGAAAATACAAGGATCTTACTGGCTTTCCTATTCAAACATCCTGCCGGTTGCGAAATTCTTTGGGTGAAACACCATTTATCTTCTTGAAGAAGCGGCCGAAGATACTTTGGGAAGGGAAACCCAGGCGATCGCTAATCTGCTTGATGCTAAGCGTGCTGTCTTTCAATAAAGTTTTAGCATTGAATGAAATGTATTCGTCAATCCATTCAGCGCAGGTTTTACCGCTTTGCTCCTTAATGATGGAAGAAAGGTACTTCGGACTGATGCATAGCTGGGAGGCATAAAAACCCGTGTTCCGTTCTCTTAAATAGTTCTCCTCCAGGAGTTGCAGGAAAAGGCGAAATAGTTCTTCTTGCCGATTGTTTGGAGTAGCAATAGCCCGTTCAGAATCTTCATACAACTTATAGTCTTTCAGCGTCAGGATCTCACAGTAGCGCTGAATCACCAACGGCTGTGTGGGATAAGCCGGAAGAGAGAGTTCTTCTTTGATCAGCTTGTAAATCTTCAGACTGTCGGATAAAGTCTGTACATTTCCCTGATGTTTATAAAAACACTGGCTGCGTTCAGACAGGCTGGTCTCTATATGCAGACTTTTCAGCATGTTGGTAATCAAATCGACGTGTATGGCAAAACCGAAATAAAGCAGATCCGGAGAATTCTGGGTTAACTTGAAGGTTGATCCCGGCATAATCGATACAATTTGCCTTTCCTTGAGAACAACGGTTTCATAATTCACTTCCATTTCGAGTGTTCCCCGGGCAACATGTATGGAAAGTAAATCGTTGGTTTGAATCGGGTCGGCTGTTTTCAGCAAGTTGGCTGTTGTTTCTTCGTCCAAGTTATCAAACAGCATGTATTGATTTTGCAGTACTCCTTGAGAAAACTGGTGTGGAATCTGTGAAATCTGTATTTGAACTATTTTCTTCTTTCGGTTCATAAAGCATCGGAGAATTTAAGTTCCGGATGCTAAGATAAAGCCATTTTCTCCGAAATGCAAATTGTATCGGAAAATATGCACAATCATTGTTCATATTTTCTTCCTCTCCTATCTCGGGCTTACGGTACATTTGCAGCAAACTAAAAGAGGTATTATTTATGAAGAAAGAATTAGGAATTTTTGTATTCATCGGCTTATGCCTGATGTCATGTCATCACGAGGAGAAAAAGGACCCAATCCTGCATCACGTCGTATTAACGACTCCTTCGATCAACGGAGAGACTTCGACGAAACATTTTTCGGGTATCGTCAAAGAATCGGAAGAAATCAGTGTCGGATTCCGTATTGGCGGAGTTATTGAAAAGATGGCCGTAAAAGAAGGTGATTTTGTCCGCCAGGGCCAGACTATCGCTTGTTTAGACAGCAAAGATTACCAGCTGAATCTGGACGCTGCTCGCATCCAATACGAACAGATGAAGAAAGAAGTTGGCCGCATGCAACGCATGTATCAGCAAAATGGTATGAGCGGAAACGATTATGAAAAGGCTTTGGCCGGACTGGAGCAATTGCGCATCCAGCTGGAACAATGCCAGTTGAGCCGTGAATATACGGTATTAAAAGCACCGGTGAGCGGTTATATCCAGCAAGTGAATTTCCGGGCAGGCGAAATGATCGGAGCCGGAACAGCTGTTGTTTCCTTGTTGGATGTGAATCACTTCGAGGTGGAAGCCGATATCCCGGCTTCTTTGTATATCCGGCAAACAGACTTCTCCGGTTTCGACTGTGTGTCTGCACAGTATCCGGACAAACGCTTTGATCTGAAGTGGATCAGCATCAACCAGAAAGCCGACGGCAACCAGCTGTACAAGGTTAAATTCGCTTTGCCGCACGAAGCGCAGTCGGTGCTGACGGCCGGGATGAATGTGGAAGTAAATATCCATATCCGGAATAACGAGTCGGCCAAGAATACTTGCACCGTTCCGGAAAGCTCGGTCTTTCAGTCGGAAGACGGTACTTGCTACGTCTGGCTGTTCAACGCCGATTCCACCGTCAGTCGCCGGGAAGTTGTTATCGACCGAATGCTTCCGGGCGGAGCTTTACAGATCAGCCAGGGACTGAATGGAAAAGAACGTATCGTCAAAGCCGGAGTAAAAGCACTGGTTGAACAGGAGAAAGTAGGCGTCGTAGAAGCACCTGCTGCTACGAATGTAGGAGGACTCATTTAATCGGGAGAAGCGAATCATGAAATTAAGTACTTATTTTATCAAACGGCCTACGTTGTTCTGGTCGTTAATGGTGGCTATTATCCTCGGAGGTATTTATTCTTACAGCAAGATGCCGAAGCTGGAAGATCCGGAAATCAGCATCAAACAGGCAAATGTCGTGGTGCTATATCCGGGAGCTTCGGCACATCAGGTGGAACTGGAGGCGGTTTCCATTCTGGAAGAAGCTTTACGGTCGATGCCGGAAGTGAATTATATCTCAAGCGAATCGTCGAACGGCATGGGTTTAGTAACGGTCGAGATGAAAATGACGGTTCCCGAAAGTCAGGTGCAGCAATACTGGGATTTACTGCGCCGGAAAGTCAATGACGCGTCCGCCATGCTTCCTGCCGGTTGCAGCACGCCGATGGTGATTGATGATGTGTCCGACGTCTACGGGATGTTCTATGCCTTGAAAGCCGACGGCTATGACAACCGGGAAATGACTACGTATGCCGAATACCTGCGTCGGAACTTGTTGGGCGTAAGCGGTGTCAAGCGGGTGACTTTATTTGGCAGCCGGGATGAATGTATTACGATTACGCTGCCCAAAGAAAACCTGGCCCGCAACGGCATGACGGCAACTCAAATCATGAGCGGTATCAATGCAGCCAATAAAACGGTTGAAGCCGGAAAGTATGAGGCCGAAAACAACCGGATACAACTTCGGGTGAGCGATCAGCTAAAGGATGAAAAGGATATTGAGAACCTGCTGATCAAGACCATGACAGGGAAACAGATCCGGCTGGGCGACATCGCGCAGGTAGAACGTGGTTATCTGGAACCGCAGAATAATGGTTTCTGGGTAGACGGCAAGCCGGCTATCGCCATTATGCTGTCGACCGAACCGGACGTGAATGTAACGGAAGTTGGAGAAAGGGTAGAAACCCGCATGGCGGAGCTGATGACGACGCTTCCAGCCGGCTTCGAAGCAGAAAAGATCTTCTTCCAGCCCGATAAGGTGAATCAGGCAATCAACTCCTTTTTGATCAACCTGATCGAATCAGTCCTGATAGTGGTCTTTGCCCTGATCTTTACCATGGGTTTCAGAAGCGGACTGATTATCGGCTCCGGCCTGGTACTGACGATTGCCGCTTCCTTCCCGGTTCTGCTGATGTTAGGCACGACCTTGCAACGTATTTCATTAGGTGCTTTCATCATTGCCATGGGCATGCTGGTGGATAACGCCATTGTCATCCTGGATGGTATTCTGGTGGATAAGCGTCGCGGACTGGCTCCGAAGCAGTATCTCTTCAATATCTGCCGGAAAACGGCCTGGCCTTTATTGGGAGCTACGCTGATTGCTTCTTCTACCTTCTTATGTGTCTTCTTAGCGAAAGGTTCTGCCAGCGAATATGCCCACGACCTGTTCCTCGTCTTATGTGTCAGTCTGCTCATCAGCTGGTTATTGGCCATGACTCAGGTGCCCATGTTTGCCAAGACTTTCTTGCCGCCACGCATCAAGGAACATCCACAAGGTCAGGATGAAGTGCTGAACAAACCGATCCATCGTTTTGTCCGGAAAATGACTTCCTTCCTGGTAGATCATAAGAAAGTGACACTGGCCGTATCAGTTTCTCTGCTGGCTTTGGCCGGCTGGTCGTTCCGTTACGTGAAGAACTTATACTTCCCAGACTTTGATTACAACCAGTTTGTTGTGGAATACTGGATGCCTTCGCAGACAAACCCGGAGAAGGTGCGTCATGATTTATTGGAGATTACGGATAAACTGAAGGAGAAATATCCGCAGATACAGCGGATTACTGCCAGTCAGGGTAGCGCTCCTGCCCGTTATTGCCTGGTTCGCCCGATGACGAATGGTGGAGATTGTTACGGAGAACTGCTGGTTGATTGCGAAGATTTCAAGGCTTGTAGTGAGATCATTCCCAATCTGAAGGCTTTCCTTCGGGCAGAATATCCGGAGGCTTATATCCGTACCCGCCGTTATAACTTCTCCATCAGTACGTCTCATACGGTTGAAGTCCAGTTTAAAGGTCCGGATCCGGCAGTTTTGCGCCGCCTGAGTGCCGAAGCAGAGCAGATCATGCGCGAAGCCAAATCGGTAGATCCGTATTCGGTGCAGAACAACTGGAAAGAACGGAACAAGAGTCTGGTGGCTCATTATCAGCAGATGGACGGACGGCGGACCGGCATTAACCGGAGTGATGTCGGGAATGCGCTGATGGCCGCAACCGATGGGCTGACGGTTGGAGCCTTGCATGACAAGGACAAGATTGTCCGAGTTAATCTGCAAATCCGGAATGCCGATGGTAGCAAGATTCAGGACCTGAATGATGTGCCAGTCTGGACCATGATGCCGAACGTCAATCTATCAGACAACGACATGAAGGCGTTGATGAGCGGTGCCATGCAGGCTTCGGATGTAGAAAACGAAATCTTTAAAAGTTCACCGCTGAGTAATGTGACGAAAGACCTGGATCTCGACTGGGAAGAAGGAACCGTTTACCGCTATGACTGTATGCGGGCCATCGAAGCAGAATGCGATCCGGATTACGACAACGGCTCATCTCCGATGAAAGTACAGCAGGAAATCCAGGAGAAGATCGAGTCGATTCCATTACCGCCGGGTTATTCGATGCGCTGGATGGGAGAAATCAAGCTGCAAAATGAATCGACCGAGGCGCTGGCCGATTATTATCCGTTGACGATGATCATTGTCCTGACCGTTTTACTGCTGCTTTTCAACGACTGGCGCAAGGTGATCCTGATTCTGATTTGCCTGCCTTTCGTAATTGTGGGTGTAGCTCCTGCCCTGATCGCTACCGGTTTGCCGTTTACGTTTATGGCGACCGTCGGCATGGCCGGCCTGATGGGTATGATGATCAAGAACTCGATTGTGCTGGTCGATGAAATCAACCGGCTGATGAAAGAAGAAGGCATGCATCCGTATCACGCCATCATTCAGGCAACGGTTGCCCGTGCCAATCCGGTCATCATGGCTTCGGCAACGACGATTGTCGGTATGTTGCCTCTGGTTACCGATCCGATGTACGGTTCGATGGCCGTATCTATCATGGCAGGTCTGACGATGGGTACGATTATCACCCTGATGTTGCTGCCCGTTTTTTACGCATTATTCTTTAAAGTCACAAAACCTCAAACAGAGGAGTAATACAAACATGAAAAAGTTTTTGATATATATAATAGGTATAGGCTGTTTCCTGTCGCCGTTCCGCATGCTGGGACAAGAGCGTTTGGAAATATCCAACGAAACATGCCGCCAGATGGCCCGCGAGTCAAACAAGTCATTGCAGGTTGCAGACAATAACCGCCTGAATGCAGAGATCGAGAAACAATTGGCTAAATCCAATTTCCTGCCGAATGTGAGCGGCATGGCAGGAGTTTTTTACACACCGAAGGAATATACCATCCAAGAAGGCGTGAACCTGAGCATGAAAGGCGTTTATCTGGCAGGCATATCCGTTACGCAACCCATTTATACCGGCGGAAAGATCCGGGCCGGTTATCAGTCGGCGCGGATTGGGGCAGAAATGAGTCTGCTGAACCAGCAGAAAGAAACGGCCGACGTTGTAGCCGATGCCGACGAAGCCTACTGGCTGTACGTCTCCGTCTGTCAGAAGGTAAAGCTGCTCGAAGACTATCAACGGCAAATGGACGAACTGTTGCAGCAGACACAAGTCGGCGTGGATGTGGAAATGGCGACCCGGAACGACTTGCTGACCATCGAAAGTGAAAAAAGCCAGATCGAATACCAGCTGAAACGGGCACAGACCGGGAAAGAGCTGGCACGCCTGGCCTTGTGTCAGAAAATAGGTGTTCCGTTTGATACAGAGGTTGTCCCGACAGATACGGCTATTGTGGTAGAACAGCTTTGCCCCGATGTGCTGGATACCGATTTCTCTTCCCGTCCGGAATTGAAACTCTTGGAAAAAGATATCCAGCTGAAAGAACAGCATATTAAACTCTCCCGGGCCGATTACTTACCATCGATTGGTTTCAGTGCCGGCTATACCTATTATGGAGGCTTTAAAATTGGCGGTGTCGGCAATTCAGACGGGATCGGAACCCTGATGCTTTCGGCCAGCATTCCGATCTATCATTTTGGCGAGAATTACAAAAAAGTGAAGAAAGCCAAAGTGGAAGCTACCAACAGCCGCCTGCTGTTCGAACACAACAAGGAACTGATGGCAATCGAAGTGGAGCAGCAGAAACGCAGCCTGCTGGATGCTTACCAGCTGATTGAAACGGCCGAAAAGGCTTTTGCCCAAGCAAAAGAAGCCCTACGGATTACCCGTTTGAATTACCAGGAGCAGATGAAGACATTGGTTGATCTGCTGGATGCCCAGACTCGCTGGCAGGAAGCCTACAGTCATCTCATTGAAGCTCAAACTAATTACAAGATACAGGAGACGGCTTATCTCAAGTCGTTGGGACGTTTATCGTGAAGTGGAAGGGTATTGCGTGTTGAAAAAGACGCGCCTGTATAATACCTCTTTTATCCATTCGTGCATCCCATGAGAATAGCGTGCACGAAGCTTATTTCAGGCTCCGGAGATTTCGAGTGTTGAATCTCCGGAGCTTTTTTTCTGGATATGGGGAGCTGCAGATTTGAAACATACGACTTCTGCGTATAAAACCCGTTAGAAAGTAATTGTTTGACAACTGTCGAAAAGCTTTATCACAGTTATCAAAAAGCTTTTCGATATATATGAAAAAGCTTTATCACATCTGTCAAAAATATAAAAAGTAACGAGAATCAAATTAGAAACCCATAGGAATCAGATTTGAAACTAGGGGAAAAAGGACAAAAGCTGGCAGAAAAAAGAATCAATCTGTATGAAAAATGAAGGGGATTCAAGAAGAAATCATACCAAAAAACAAGAATTTTATTGCTAAAGAACATTTTTTTGGCGAATAAATCGCTATATTAAAAAAAATTAGGGTAATTTTGTGAGCTCATTCATTGTAAGATAGTCGAGTGAAGAAAATGACAAAGAAAGACAATATGTTAGCGTTTATGTATTAATAAGTCTTAATCCGCGTGATTTTATCGCAGACATGTTACAATGTAAGAAAAAATACTTTAGTTTTGCAGCTTAATAATGAAAGGTTTATTAGACTAAAAATATAAATGAGATCATTATAACATTTTAAACTTACAGTAATTATGAACAAAAAGTTTTTATTGCCATTTTTCTTATTGGCAGCAATTTTAGCTTTTTCTTCTTGTTCTAACAAGTTGAAACCGCTGGCAGAAGAGTACATTAAGGCTGAGCCTCAACCTCTGGAAGCTATCGGTGGTAAAGTTCCTGTAACTATCAATGCCACAATCCCGGCAAAATGGTTCAACAAGAAAGCAGTTGTAACAATCACTCCGGTATTGCGTTATCAGGGTGGTGAAGCTTGGGGAACTGCTTACACTTACCAAGGCGAAAAGGTAAAAGGTAACAATCAGGTTATCCCTTACAAAGAAGGTGCTAATGTAACGATGAAATCTTCTTTCACTTACAAACCTGAAATGAAGAAATCAGAACTGTACCTGACTTTCGATGCAAAAATCAAAAACAAGACAGTTAAATTGCCAGATGTAAAGATCGGTGAAGGTGTATTGGCTACTTCAGAATTGGCTGATGCAGCTACTGCTAACGCAGCTATCGCAGCCGACAAATTCCAGCGTATCATCAAAGAAGCTCACGATGCAAGCATCATGTTCTTGATCCAGCAGGCTGAACTTCGTTCTAAGGAATTGAAGAAAGATGAAATCTCTGACTGGAAAGACTTGGTAAAGAATGCTGACGAAGCTCCTAACCAGAATGTAGCTATTGAAATCCAGGCTTATGCATCTCCTGATGGTGGTGTTGAACTGAACACTGGCTTGGCTGAAAGACGTGAAAAGAATACAGACAAATACCTGGCTAAGGAATTGAAGAAGATGAAAGTTGACGCTCCGGTTGATGCTAAATACACAGCTCAGGACTGGGAAGGCTTCCAGGAATTGGTTTCTAAGTCAAACATCCAGGATAAGGATTTGGTATTGCGTGTATTGTCAATGTACAGCGATCCTGAACAGCGTGAAAAAGAAATCAAGAATATCTCTTCAGTATTCAGCACACTGGCTGAAGAAATCTTGCCGCAGTTGCGTCGTTCTCGTTTGGTTGCCAACATCGAAATCATCGGTAAATCTGATGACGAAATCTCTGCTTTGGCAAAGAACGATCCGAAAGCACTGAACGTAGAAGAAATTCTGTACGCTGCAACTTTGACTAACAACGATGCTGAAAAGACAGCTATCTATAACAAAGCTTCTGAATTGTATCCTAACGACTATCGTACTTGGAACAATGTTGGTATGATGGCATTCCGTGCTGGTGATTTGGCTAAGGCTGAACAGATGTTCAACAAAGCTAATTCAGTTAAGAACAATCCGGAATCTAACATGAACTTAGGTTTGATCGCTTTGACTAAGGGTGACCAGGCTAAGGCTCAGCAGTTGTTCGGTAGCGCTTCTGGTGTTGCTGAATTAAGCGAAGCTCTGGGTGTTCTGTACTTGGAACAGGGCGAATGGGCAAAGGCTGCTAATTCATTTGGTTCAGTTAAGTCAAACAACGCTGCTTTGGCTCAGATCCTGACTAAGGATTACAACAAGGCTTCTCAGACTTTGAACGCTGTTCCGAATGCTGATGCTACTACTTCTTATCTGAAAGCTATCGTTGCTGCTCGTACAAACGATGCTAACGGTGTAGTAAGCAACTTGAAAGACGCTATCGCTAAAGATGGTTCTTTGAAGAAAGAAGCTGCTATCGATTTGGAATTTGCTAAATATGCAACTAATTCAGATTTCGCAGCTTTGGTAAAATAATTGAAGTTTTACTATTAAAATAGTGAAAGGCTCTTCTCCGGAAGGGCCTTTTCTTGTATATTATGACAACAAATGAGATAAAAGGCCATGCTGCCATGTTTGGTGCCGAGTTTATGTGGGGTTTGATGGCACCTATTGGCAAGTTTGTTATGGCCAGCGCGATATTTACCCCCCTGGTAGTTACCGATTGCCGTATGTTCGGAGCTGCCCTGTTATTCTGGCTCGTTTCATTCTTTACCAAGCCTGAGCACGTCAACCATAAAGATCTGCTGACATTGTTTTTTGCTTCCATGCTGGGCATCGTGTTCAATCAGGGCTCATATATCTTCGGATTGAGCCTGACTTCACCGATCAATGCTTCGATTGTGACGACCAGTACGCCTATTTTAACCATGATTATCGCTGCTCTGTACTTGCATGAGCCGGTAACAGGCAAGAAACTGATCGGTGTATTTATGGGAGCAACTGGAGCTTTACTGCTTATCTTCAGCGGACATCAGGGACAGGCTTCCGGTCAGGGCGGAAATATCTGGGGTGATTTGCTCTGCCTGCTGGCCCAGCTGAGCTTTGCCTGTTATTTGGTATTCTATAAAGGACTGATCTCCCGTTACTCTCCGATTACACTGATGAAGTGGATGTTTACCTATTCTTCTATTTGTATGATTCCGTTCTCATACAATGATCTGCTTCATACCAATTGGGCTGAAATAGATTATAAACTGGGATTAGGCTTGTTGATGGTCGTCTTTTGCGCAACATTCATCAGTTATCTGTTGGTTCCTATCGGACAGCGCACGCTGCGCCCGACGGTTACCAGTATGTACAATTATGTACAGCCAATCGTAGCCTGTGTAGTAGCCGTCATTTGGGGCATGGATCAGTTTAACCTGCTGAAGATTGTTGCTGTCATCCTTGTCTTCTCGGGTGTCTTTTTGGTTACACAAAGTCGCAGCCGTGCTGATCTGGAAGCATACGAAAAGCAAAAGGGAACAGCACAGAAAGGATAATCTTTCTGCTGTACCCTTTAGAAAACAATTTTACGGGTATATTTCTGACTTCCCTGTTGGATGGAAAGAATATACATGCCCACCGGCAGATTCGGATAACGCCAAGTGGTTTGTGATTCATAAATAATCTGCCGGTCAATTATTCTACCGCTCGAATCAACCAGCACATACGTAGCCTCCGGTTGATTCTGCGGAAGAATCAAATGAATACTCTTCTCGCTACGCACACAACTGACCAGTATGTTTTCCGGTACAGCAAGCGGCTCGTTGGCTGTTTCATCCGATTGATAGCTGACGACCGGATCAAGAAACAAGGCCGTACTGAAACCGATATCCGAAACGGCAGATACTTCTTTCCAATCCTCTCCTTGCTTGACCCACGCTGTGTTTTGGGTTATTTCTCCTTCCTTGACAGCATAAGTACAGAAATCGACCGCGTTGTTGATACGATAGCCGATAAAGAAGTTTCCTTCTACCTCAACAGGTGTATCCCAGACAACAAAGTTCTCCTGGGAACGAGCCAACGATTTACCGGCTTCTCCCCTATTTCCATTCTCCATATAAGGATAAACCGGATTGAATTTCTGTGAAGCCAGTAATGTTTCCGGCTTTTCCTTACCGGCATACAGGCAGATATCGACATCAAGCCCCGTTCTTCCCGACAAAGCAGGAGTAACCAGATAGCAGCCATACACGACAACTCTGCCCGGATTGGTATATTTCTCGGCATATTCACAGGCATCATCGTGCAGACCGAATACATATTTCGAATCGGATGTCTGGCGAGTCTCAATCTGATCGTACTTTCCATTCTCGAATACATGGCTCAAACGCAAGGCTGGCGCACTGGCATACGGATCCAATCCGTCACAAAGCCGGTCCGTTTGATTCGGAGCCAACCAATATTTCAACTGTTGTTCCTTTTCTGCCACATTTTCCCAGGAATAATAAAGCGAATAGAAATAATCATTGTACGGGGAATAGCAATACGAATTTCCGCCAGTCAGGGCACCAACCACCTGATAATTGCTGTCGAACAACGGCGAGCCAGACGAGCCGCCGGCTGTACAACCCTGTGTCCATTCAGCAACATGCCAGAAACTCATCGAGGCAAGCTTCAGACTGCTGTCACTGAAATTGTCTAATGCGATCTGATCGGCCAAGCTGAAACGCTTCGTTGCTCCGCCCGGATGCTGGATACAGACAAAAGGAGCGGAAGGGCTTTCAGAAGCATTCCAGCCGGCATAATACGGGCGATAATAAACCGGCGGTATTTCTGTCAGTTCCAATAAAGCCATGTCTGTATTTTCATTAACAGCCCGGTAATAGGCAGATGCCATCGACATTTCTTCCGTTCCGCGCATGGGTGATTCGCAGGTCGGACTGTTGTAGTTGAAGAAGGCAATGATTTTCCCGGCTATCTCTTCGTAATCCGGATTCTTTATAGTAAAATCCTCATTCAGGCAATGTGAGGCCGTCAGCAAATAAGGTTTTCCGTCGTGTTGGAGATTATTGATCAGCGAACCGGTACAATAATAGGTTCCATCAACAATAAGTTCTACCACACTTCGCCCTACTTTCTGATAAGGATCGCCGTCAGGCAGCGAACAGGTAAGAGGAAGAATACAACTGTAGCTACTGGGTTCACCGGCTGGTTCAGTAGCTCTTGCCAACGAGCGGTAAGCATGATTGACTTCTCCTATTCTCAATCTTCCATGAAATGGACTATGAGCCGGTTCCTGGTATTCAACAATGATTTCATCACTGTAGACCGGAGAGACAGGCAGTATATGACGCTCGGAATTATTCTGGCTGGTAAAGCTGCCTTTTATTTGCTTTTGCTCCGGATCATAGACAAACAGACTGGCGCCTTCAGGAAGTTCATATTCCGTAAACAGAAGATTAATGGAAACAGCTCCTTCAGACCGGATGCCTAATCGCCATACTCTAGTTCCATCAGCCAGCGTATAAGTCATTCCGGCATTATCAGGTGTGAAATCGGTCATGAACTTATAGGCAAAGCGATTCGAGTTTCTCAGCCCGTTATACTCCATAGAATCCAGGCGAAGTTGTTCCTGCAAATCAAAAGCTGGCATGGATTCAAAGAACGCTGCCGGTGCAGACTTCGTCGACAGGTAAGGAAGAGGTTTTCCGCCATGACTGATTTGGCTGAATCCGCTAACGAACGTAAAACATGACAGGATACACAAAAGAATAATCGTTGTCTTCATGAGAAATCAATATATGAGGGGAATTTAGAGCATAATACCGGAACCGATATTAGTATCATTACTGTATAAAATAAAAAGTACGCCTTTCAACAAGTGAATGGCGTACTTTCAGGGAAGAAGGATGGAATGAATCATCCGTCAACTTCTTCGTATGCATAGGCTTCCTTGTATGGAAGCGGATTAACCTTGGTTGTGCTGACGATCAGGACGCGGACCATGATTGTTATTACGCGGTCCTTTTTCCGAACGAGGCGCGCGTTCACTTCTCGGAGCTCTTTCTTCATATCCTTCCGGTTTCGGCAGAAGAGCTTTATGAGACAACTTGAACTTACCTGTTTTCGGATCGATATCAAGCAGTTTAACCGTAATCGTGTCGCCTTCCTTCAAACCGGCCTGCTCAACTGTATCCAAACGCTTCCAGTCGATTTCAGAGATGTGCAGCAAACCGTCTTTGCCCGGCATGAATTCAACGAATGCACCATAAGGCATGATAGAAGAAATCTTACCTTCGTAAACTTCTCCGATTTCCGGTACAGCCACAATCGACTTGATAGCACGCATAGCCGCGTCGATGACTTCTTTGTTGCTGGCTGAGATTTCCACTTTACCTACGCCGTCAACTTCTTCAATAGAGATGGTTGCGCCGGTCTTTTCCTGAATACCCTGAATAATCTTACCGCCCGGGCCAATGATAGCACCGATAAATTCTTTAGCTACCGTCAATGTTTCGATACGTGGAGCATGAGGTTTCAAGTCTGGACGAGCTTCAGGCTGTGCTTCCAGTATCTTATTCAGAATATACATACGGCCTTCACGAGCCTGAGCCAAAGCCTTCTCCAGAATTTCGTATGACAAACCGTCTACTTTGATATCCATCTGTGTAGCAGTAATACCATCTTTTGTTCCTGTTACCTTGAAGTCCATATCACCCAAGTGGTCTTCATCACCCAGAATATCTGACAGGATAGCATAATTGGTTCCGTGATTTTCAGAGATCAATCCCATGGCAATACCTGAAACCGGCTTCTTCATCGGAACACCTGCGTCACGCAAAGCCAATGTTCCAGCGCAGACAGTTGCCATAGATGACGAACCGTTTGATTCCAGAATATCTGACATAACGCGAACAACATACGGATAGTTTTCCGGAATCATCCGCTTCAAAGCACGCCAAGCCAAGTGACCGTGACCTATTTCACGACGGCCAACGCCACGCTGTGCCTTTGCCTCTCCAGTTGAGAATGGCGGGAAGTTATAATGCAACAAGAAACGTTCCTTATCGTGAACCAATACATCGTCGATAATCTTCTCGTCATCTTTGGTTCCTAATGTAACTGTAGACAAAGACTGAGTCTCACCACGTGTAAAGATAGCTGAACCATGAGGACCAGGCAGACAGTCGGTTTCAATCCAGATCGGACGGATCTCTGTCGTCTTACGGCCATCCAAACGCTTTCCTTCATCAAGGATAGCACGGCGCATTGCTTCTTTTTCTACATCATGATAGTAACGGTCGATCATACCGACTTTCTCTTCAGTCAGTTCTTCTTCCGTAAACTGAGATTTATATTCTTCAACGATCGCATCGAATGCATCAGCACGTTCGTGTTTGTCGGTACCCGAAGTAGCAACAGCATAAGCTTTCGCATAACATTTATCGTGAACATCCTTGCGTAAGTCGTCATCATTTACTTCATGGCAGTATTCACGTTTTACTGTTTTGCCGCAGGCTTCCATTAATTCCATCTGAGCCTGACACTGTACTTTGATTGCTTCGTGTGCAGCCTTGATCGCATCCAGCATTTCCGACTCCTGAACTTCGTTCATTTCGCCTTCCACCATCATGATGTTATCAAGCGTAGCACCTACCATAATATCGATATCTGCTTTTTCCAACTGCGAGAACGTCGGGTTGATGACGAACTGACCATCAATACGTGCAACACGTACTTCCGAAATCGGTCCGTTAAACGGAATATCTGAAACTGCCAAAGCAGCTGATGCTGCCAAACCAGCCAGCGCATCCGGCATATCTTCTCCATCAGCAGAGAATAAAATGATATTTACATAAACTTCTGCGTGGTAATTGTCGGGGAACAAAGGACGCAAGGCACGGTCAACCAAGCGTGCTGTCAAAATTTCGTAATCAGAAGCTTTCCCTTCACGTTTGGTAAAGCCGCCAGGGAAACGTCCAAAAGCGGAGAATTTCTCTTTATATTCTACTTGCAGTGGCATAAAATCAACCCCGGGATTTGCATCTTTAGCGGCACAAACAGTAGCCAGCAATACGGTATTGCCCATCCGGACGGTTACAGCGCCGTCGGCTTGTTTTGCCAATTTTCCCGTCTCGATGGTGATGGTTCTTCCATCACTCAACTCGATTGTCTTGTTAATTGGATTAAGCATAATCTTGTTTTATTTTTTCTCATCTATAAAATTGTCGCAAAGTTAATGAAAGTTTGACTCTAACCGAATGAAAAAGCTATTAAATAATTGCCCCAATAGAACTTTTCCTATAAAATTGAAGGATAATTTCCCGATTCATAGCGTAAAAATGTAAATTAATGTATATTTGCAGCGGAAAAAAGATTAATAATTAGTGAATATGAAAGCAATACCCGGTTATATTTATCTGTTTCTGGCTCTTCTGGCTGTCACTTCTTGTAAGAAAAATAATGATTTTACAGTGGAAGGTGTGGTATCCGGAGCAGAAGGACAAATTATGTATTTAGAAAATGTCGGCATTTCGTCGGTAAGTATGCTGGATTCTGTGAAGTTGAGTGCGGCCGGAACTTTCGAATTTACGCAACCTCGTCCGGAATATCCCGATTTTTACCGGTTACGTTTGAAGAATCAGTTAATCAACTTTGCAGTTGACTCTACCGAAACCATCAAGATTTTGGCTGATGCCGGAACTTTTGCCACTTCCTATAAAGTAGAAGGCTCAGAAAACTGCAAGGCTATCAAAACGATTACATTGGCACAGCTGGATGCCAACCAGGCCATCCAGAAGTTACGCAAGGAATATGAGCACAAACACATGGAAGACTCGGTTTACCGCCGCAAAGTATTGGAAGCCTCATCTGCTTATAAAACGGTGGCCCTGAAATATATTTTCGGCGCGCCGATGTCGACGGTAGCCTATTATGCCCTCTTCCAGCAGGTCGACGGACTGTTGTTCTTCGATTTATATGATAAGAAAGATTCACAGGCATATGGAGCTGTGGCAACCAGCTATGATCATTTTTATCCGGAAAATCCGCGGTCAAAGCAATTACATAATCTGGCTCTTCAGTCCATTAAGTTTATCCGTTCGCAACGGAAGCTCGATCTGTCGAACGTAAAGACAAAGGAGATTTCATTCCTGGACATTGAGTTGCCAGACTTGTACAGTACTCCTATCAAATTGTCGGATATCGCAAAAGGCCGTGCAGTGATTGTGAATTTTACCGCCTATCAGGCAGATTGGTCTCCAGCCCTGAATATGGAACTGAACCGATTATATACCAAATATAAGGACAAAGGCTTGTTGATTTATCAGATTTCGCTGGATGCCGACAAGCATTTCTGGATGAATGCAGCATCAAACCTGCCGTGGACATGTGTGCGTGATCCGCAAACGGTTTACTCGCAGGTGGCTTCTTTATATAATGTGAAGCAGTTGCCGGCAATCTTCATCCTCGATAAGAAAGGCAATATTATCAAGCGTGCCGACAATATCAAGCAACTTGAAAAAGATATTGAAGCGGCTTTATAAACTGATACACACAGAAAACGTGCCAATTAGGAGAATTGACTATATGTTATAAAGCAGAGCGTTTAATTGGGGCAATTCAAAAACTTCGCTTACATTTGCGAAGTCTTTACATTATAAAATAAGAGTTCCGGTCAAAACTGATTGGCCGGGATTCTTTTTTTATTGTGCGATTAGTAACTAGAATATAAACAAAATAAATAAACAATTTAGGAGGAATTATTATGGCTGTTAGTTATATGACAGAAGATGGCTACAACAAGATTTTAGCTGAAATTAATTATTTGGAGACTGTGAAACGTCCGGAAATTTCGGCTCAGATTGCTGAAGCCCGCGACAAAGGCGACTTGTCTGAAAACGCTGAATACGATGCAGCTAAGGAAGCACAAGGCATTATGGAGGCTAAATTGGCCCAGTTGAAAGCCCTGATTGCGAATGCTCGTCTGATTGATGAATCGCGTGTGCAGACAAATGAAGTACAAATCTTGAATAAGGTTAAGATCAAGAATACAAAGAACAACGCCGTTATGACGTATATGCTGGTTTCTGACTCGGAAGCCAACCTGAAGGAAGGTAAGATTGCTATCAGCACACCGATTGCACAAGGTCTGTTAGGCAAGAAAGTAGGCGACATTGTTGAAATCAAAGTACCTTCTGGTTTGATGAAGTTCGAAATTATGGATATTTCTATTTAATCATTTTTTATAGTATGGCAACAATATTCAGTAGAATTGTGGCAGGTGAAATTCCCTGCCATAAGATTGCGGAAGACGATGAATTCTTCGCCTTTCTGGATATTAATCCGGTCGCAGTGGGACATACATTGGTTATTCCCAAGAAAGAAATTGATTATATCTTCGATATTGACGACCCGATGTTAGGACGGATGATGGCTTTTGCCAAACGTGTCGCCCGAGCTTTGGAAACAGCTATCGAGTGTAAACGTGTCGGTCTGGCTGTCATGGGACTTGAAGTTCCTCATGCACATATTCATTTAATCCCAATTACCAAAGAGTCTGATATGAACTTCTTCGGTAAGAAAAAAGAAATGACACAAGAAGAACTGGCTGCCGTGGCAGAAAAAGTACGTTTTGTGTATAAATGATCGATTTTATTAGGTAAATACAAAAATATAGTGTATATTTGCACTACAAATTAAAATTCATTAGTGGTTTTTACTCATAAAAATTTGTTGACCTTAAAAAGGGAAGAGGCCTCTCTGAGAAGATCGGCCTCTTTTTTTATTCTCCTACCTGTTTAATATTCCCTAAAGTTGTACCTTCGTGTTCGATACTCGGATTTCCTTTATACGTTATGTCGCATTTTCCCATTTCCGAGAGTTTGATTTTATCGGTCACGTACACTTCCATGGAACAACTGCCTGCAATATTCGTATTCAATTCGGACGTTTTCAGCTCCATGGCACGATACGAACACTGACCGGCCAGATTTAATTCTACCTGTTCTGCACTTCCACTCAGGTCAGCATCACATTTACCCGCGATATTCAGCCGCAGATCATCTACACGCATTTTAGGCGCATGCAGCCTGCTGGCTCCGGCCAAAGCTATTTCAAGGTCAGGGGCAATCAGCGAGTCGGCTACTTCGAACTGTATCTTTCCCGCCAGATTAATTACCTTAATCGATCGAGAATTCGTCTGAATTCTGAATTGAGTCGTTATAAACCGACCTAAATCTTCTTTGGGCGGCTGGATGGTCAGGCTGTCGTTGGCCGAACGGATTTCCAGCAACGGCAGGATATTTTCATCACATTCAATCTTCAGATAAGGAGCTTCATCGGATTGCTGATACACTACCTGGGCTTCCCAACCACCCAGATTCAGGATTGAATAGTCATGGATGGAGATCTCTTTCTCGACAATCTTACCATTGCCTTTCGTCGCATTGACCGAACACGACGAAAGACTCAGGGCAGCCAAAAGACCGCAGCCTATAATATGTACAATTGCTTTCATACGCACAAGGTTTTATCCGGTTATAGAATATAATAGTTGGTATTCGACCAGTCCAGTGAGTTCCATCCGTTGATACCGGTCTGATAGAAATAAATTCCCAACAGGATGAACGAGATAATCCACAGAATAATCAAGGTCCATTTACCGGTAGCCGGCAGCGGTTTGGTGTGGAACAAAGAAGTGGCAATAGCGCTTCCAATATAGAATAATGGAACACCAAACAACAGCACGCAGCCGATACAGCCCATGATGACTAACGAACTGGGAGCACCTAAATACCAGTCCATGCCAAAAGGCGACAAATGATATAAGACGCTCGAACCGCCGACCAGCAGGGCAAAGATGGCAACAAGCATGACCAATACAGCCAGTAACAGTCCCGGCAGCAGAATAATTCCGGCCAAAATAACAACGAACTTCAAGATAAAGCCAATTACCTGAACAAAGATATCACCCAGCTTCTGAAGGAAATTACGGGGTTTTTCGGAATTGACATAGTTATTCACATTGTGACTTACCTTCTCGAAACCGTCGGTAACCGTCTTTCCGATGTTTTCTATCGTAACGCTTTCACCACGCATTTCCAGTTTTTCCGTAGCTGTCCGTGCCTGTGGAATGATCAGCCAAAGGACCAGATAAATAGGAATGGTAATTCCGTAATAAAACATCAGCAGGAAGAGAATGATTCGTATAGCCGTTGCATCCCAGCCCGTATAAGCAGCGATACCACCAGCAACACCGCCTAATACCTTATTATCCGGATCACGCATCAGGCGTTTGCGGGTTGTATGCTGGGTATTGCTTTCGTTAGTAACATGTTCCTGCTCTTCATGAATCTCTTCGTCGAATATTTCTTCCGGTTTTCCCATCCGCTTGATAACCTCTTCTACCAGATCGATACTGATTACCTGATATCCCAAACGGATTCTTTCCGAGAAAAGTTCCGAGATACGCAGCTCGAAGTCGTTCATGATTTCGTCGGATCCTTCTTCTTTCTTGAAGTGGATACGCAAATTGCTCAAATATTTGTCGAGAAGCTGATAGGCATCTTCATCTATGTGAAATACCGAACCTCCGAGGTTGATCGTAAGTGTCTTTTTCATATTCTTTTAATTGTTTTTTATGTGATTGATGGTATCATTAAGCTGTTGCCACGATGCTTCCAGTTCCTGAAGGAATTCTTCGCCCGATTCCGTCAGTTGGTAGTATTTGCGAGGTGGCCCCTGCGTAGATTCTATCCATTGATAGCTGAGCAGACCGCTGTTTTTCAAGCGGGTCAGCAATGGATATAAAGTCCCTTCCACAACAATCAGGCGAGCTTCCTGCAGTTTCTGAATAATATCTGAGGTATAAGCCGGCTCTTTCTTCAGCAAGAGAAGGATACAATACTCGAGTGTTCCTTTTCTCATCTGCGATTTTACGTTCTCTGCATTCATTGCCTTTCGTTTATGTTGATTTACACCTTATTTTTATTTTGTACTGCGAATGTATCAATTTATAATGTACTATGCAATACATACTACTATTATTTAACTTAATTTATAGGAAGACTATTTATCTTCCTGAACAGATACTGAATAAATTCCGGCAAGAAACAAGCGCTCATGTAATAGGAAAGATACCGTTTCACCTGGGTGGAATGATCGTTCCACCCAGGTGAAGAGATCGTTCCACATAGGTGAAACGATCGTACCACAAGGGTGAAACGGTAAAAAGTAAACCAGAAAAAGAGATGTTATTGGCAGACAAAGAGGACAATATAACAAGTTTATTCGTCAAAATAGAATATTGGGTTCGTCAGTATTGCACATTTTAAATAATAGTGTGTAATTATTTAGGAAATATTAGTCAGTGTATAAAGAAAAAACTACATTTGCAATAGAAATTTAAACAATAAGATATGACTTATTATCACTTTGCCGAGCTGATACAGCGGCAGGCTGAAAAATACGGAAACCGTACAGCTTTAAAGTATCGGGATGACGCTACGGGTAAATGGTCTAAGATTTCATGGATTCAGTTTGCCGAAAATGTACGCCTGACTGCAGAAGCAATGGCGGATAGTGGGATTGGTGTACAAGAGAATATAGGTATGTATTCACAGAACATGCCCCAGTGCCTGTACACAAGCTTCGGAGCATATGCCAACCGGATTGTCGATATTCCGATGTATGCGACAAGTTCTCCTACTCAGATTGCCTATATTGTAAAAGACGCGAATATACATACCTTGTTTGTCGGCGAGCAATTGCAGTATAACAATGCCTGGATTGTACAGAAACAGTTGCCGAACATCTTGCGAAAGCTTGTCGTTTACGATTCATCGGTCCGTTTGAATCCGGAAGACAAGACATCTGTCTATTTTGACGATTTCATTCGCCTGGGAAATAATGCGCACGCCGAATCGCAGGTAAAGATCCGTACTTCGCAAGCCCGGCCGGAAGATGTAGCTACCATTATATATACATCAGGAACGACAGGCAACTCAAAGGGAGTCGTGTTAACACATGCCAATTACCTGGAAGCCATGCGGGCTCACGACCTGCGCCTTCCGCATATTACGGATAAAGATACGTCGATGTGTTTCTTGCCCTTAACACATATCTTTGAAAAAGGATGGACCTTCGTTTGTCTGGTCAAAGGTATGAAAGTGGCCATTAACCACGACCCGAAATTAATTCAGAAAGCATTGCCGGAAATTGCGCCCACCACGATGTCGAGTGTTCCGCGCCTGTGGGAAAAGGTTTACATTGGGGTACAGGAGAAAATCCATAACGCCTCACCGACAATGCAGAAAGTCTTCAAAGACGCTATCGAGACAGGCCGTAAATACAATCTGGAATACCGGCGGAAAGGTATCACACCACCATTGGCCTTAAAAGCCAAGTTTGAGTTTTATAACCGGACAGTCTTTACTTTGTTGAAACGAGTAATCGGTATTCAGAACGGACGTTTCTTCCCGGTTGCCGGAGCTCCGCTGTCAGACAAAGTGCTGGAGTTTTTACTGTCAGTCAATATTCCTATCCGCTACGGATATGGCCTAAGTGAAACGACTGCTACCGTTAGTTTCTTCCCTGAAGAGCATTATGAAATTGGTTCGTTAGGCATTCTACAGCCGGATCTGCAGGTTCGTATCGATCCTTCCAACAATGAAATCCTGGTAAAAGGTAAGACGGTGATGTCTGGTTACTACAACCGCCCGGAAGAAAATGCGGCAGCCTTTACAGAAGACGGTTATTTCCGCACGGGCGATGCCGGCCGGTTAGAAGGAAATACCTTATACTTTTTGGAACGCATCAAAGACCTGTATAAGACGTCCAACGGTAAATATATTGCTCCACAGGCCATCGAGTTGAGCGTTTCGAGTGACCCGTATATTGATCAGGTAGCCGTAATCGGTGATCAGCGTAAATTTGTCAGCGCACTGATCGTACCGAATTATGCCCTGCTCGAAGAATATGCCAAAGAACAGCACATCGCTTATACGACACGTGCCGAACTGTTGCAGAACAAATTCATCTATAAATTGATAGAAGCCCATATCGAAGAGCATCAGGGAGAACTGGCCGCCTTCGAGAAGATCAAGCGTTTCACCTTGCTGCCCGAACCTTTTACCATCGAAAGCGGGGAACTGACTGATACGCTGAAATTACGTCGCCGCGTGGTTGCCGAACATTATGAGAAACAAATCGAAGCAATGTATGCAGAGTAAATGAGTATCCATGTGATACTGCCAATCTAATCGAACTAACAAACCATCTATGAGGCGCAGCAAGCTGCGCCTCTATTTTTCTTTCCAAGCCTCTTAATTAGCGTTTCTTATCACTTCTTTTCAGAAATAAGAAGAAATGTTTGGCAAAAGCCTCATTTACATATCAGAACGTAAAGAAACTTTAGACTTTCCCAAAAGAGATGAAGATATTTGCTATCAACCATTCATTTCTGTAGCTTTGGATACCGTTTTGAAGAAGATGTATAACTATCAATTCCTGAGAAGATGAAGAGAAGACTCTATACGTTATTGATTTCGTTTTTACTGTCATTTCCGGCAGTCCTTTCAGTCTATGCCAGCACACCCGCTGATTCTACCAAAGTAACAGGCAATGATATCGTGCAGCGAGCGATGAAATACATCGGCGTTCCGTATCGGAGCGGACGAATGAATCCGAAGGTGGGTTTTGACTGTTCTGGATTTACATCTTATGTTTTCAAGAAAGAAAATATCTTACTCACTCATTCTTCCCGTTCGCAGTTTACACAAGGCATACAAATCAATGACTGCAAGGAATTGCACAAAGGAGATCTGGTATTTTTCAGCGGTTCACGCAACAGCAGCCGGATCGGACATGTGGGAATCGTTACGGAAGTCAATCATCAAACGGGGTCATTTTCTTTTATTCACGCCAGCCGTACAGGTGTATGTGTATCCTCATCAACCGAAGCCTATTATCAGAAGCGCTATGTAGGAGCATGCCGCGTACTGGCTGTTTAAGTGGTGGCAACATCAGTTTCACAAGTTAACACGTTGGTTCATCTTTATATCAAGAAACGGGCAATCGACTTTTTAGCTGATTGCCCGTTTTCTTATAGTCTTATACATCACAAATGCGAATACATTTTTCCAGTGATGCAATCTTGTCTTTCTGTTTAGGTACGAATTCCTGACCGACAAAGCCCTTATAACCCGTTTCTACCAAAGCTTTCATAATAGCCGGATAATACAATTCCTGGGTTTCGTCTATCTCTGCCCGCCCCGGACAGCCACCGGTATGGATATGAGAAAAATACGTATGATACTTACGGATATTCTCAATGATATTTCCTTCCATGATCTGCATGTGATAAATATCATACAGCAGCTTGAAGTTGGGTGAACCTAACCGGCGGCATAATTCAACGCCCCAGACCGTATGATCACATAAGTAATCCTTATGGCCTACGCTGTTCAATAACTCCATCGTCAGCACTACATGATATTTTTCTGCTACGGGAATCAACCGTTTCAATCCTTTCTCGCAGTTCTCCCAGCCTTGCAGATCGGTCACTCCATTTCTACGTCCGGCAAAACAGATCAGATTGGTCAGTCCGGCCTCGGCAACCATCGGAATCACTTTCTCGTAGCTGGCCACCAGTTCATCGTGCAGTTGCGGATCATTGAAGCCGCGGTCAATACCTAAACCGGCACCCTGCGCCATAGCAACCGTCAGTCCGTGTTTCTTTACCGTCGGCCAGTCAACCGGATCCAATAATTCCACCGATTCAATGCCAATCCGTTTACAGATCTCGCAGAACTCATCCAATGGAATATCTCCGAAGCACCACTTGCTGACTGAATGATGAATATTTCCTTTCAGCGGTTCTTCCGCAACGGAAGGACTTCCCAGCAGATTTCCGGCTGCGGCCAGCGGTGCTGCCGATGCTAAAGCACTTCCGGCCAAGATTGATTTGATCGCATCTCTTCTTGAAATGTTTTTCATGTTACTTGATTTATAGATGAAACAATAATTATTTGCTTTCTGCCAGCTCCTTTGCTTTATCGGCGGCATACAGATTATCGATAATACCATCCGAAAGTCCGATTTCCGGAACATAAATGTAACTGGCATGAATGACTTCGGCAATACACAAGAATATTTCGGAAGCCGGGACAATCACATCTGCACGGTCGGGCTTCAGGTTAAAAGCTTCCATACGGGCTTCCGGAGTCAGGACCTTCAGCTTATCATAGATATTCTGCAAAGAAGCAATCGGAATGCGTTTCCGTTTCTTGTCTTTCTTTTCAATCAGCCGGTATAACTTGTTGATATTACCACCCGAACCAATGATATTGATTTCATTCTGGCCTTTCGTTACCCGACCGATTTCATCCCGCATCTGCTGCCAGGCAGCTTCCGTCACGCCACCCGTCAGAATACGTACGGTTCCGATATTAAATGACTTGGAATACACTAGCTGTCCGTCGATCAGTAAATTGATTTCCGTACTACCACCGCCCACGTCAACATACATATAATTACCGTTCTGATCTTCCCGGCACTCTACATGATTGTTATAAATCATCTGAGCTTCTTCCTGCCCGTCAATGATCTCGATATTGATACCCGTAGTTTTCCGGATTTTCTTAATGATCTCCTTTCCGTTCTTGGCATCACGCATGGCCGATGTCGCACAGGCCCGGAACGATTCTACCTCATAGATCTTCATCAAATGGCGATAGGCTTTCATCAGCCGGCGCATACGTTCTTCTTTCACCGGACTGATTTCTCCTTTCTCAAACACATCAAACCCCAGGCGCAAAGGGACACGCAACAATAAAATCTTGGAGAACTTGTCTTCTCCGGTACTTTCCTTTCGGGAAACCTTCTTAATTAACAATCGGACGGCGTTGGAACCGATATCGATTGCACCATAGCTTTTCGTCTTCATATTATTTGTGTGTATTTTCTTCTTCTTTCGACAGATAATAGTTATAGAGAGCTTCCTGCGAACGGAAAACACCTTCTTCCGTCTGGTCAGGCATTCTGTTTTCTCCTGTTCCGTCTACAATCCGCCCTTGCAGCGTATCATTCAATCCATATTCCACAACCTGTCGCAGATCAGCCTTTATCTCCGGATCGTACACGGGCGTAATCACTTCAATCCGGTTATCCAAGTTTCTCGGCATCCAGTCAGCCGAACCGATGAAAGTCTTATCAATACCGCCGGCAGCAAAGATAAAGATACGGGAATGCTCCAGATAACGGTCAATAATGCCCCGGATACGTAAGTTACCGTTCAGTTCAGGCAATTCTGTAAATAAAGAGCAGTTTCCACGAACTAGCAGATCAACGGGCACACCTCGTTCGGCAGCTTCATACAGCTTACGCACCATGAAAACATCCGTGATGTGGTTGATCTTTATTTTGATATAAGCCGGTTTTCCGGCCTCCTTATTGCGGATTTCCTCATTGATCAGCCGGATAAACTTCTGCCTCATCTCATTCGGTGAAACCAGCAGTTCCTTGAAACGAATCGGAGAATAAGGACGTTCGATGAAGTCAAATACGGCATTGACATCCTTTACGATCGGTTTTGAAGCCGTCATCAACATATAATCCGTATAAGTCCGGGCATTTCCTTCATGGAAGTTACCTGTACTGATACAAACGATATCTGTACCCGAACGCATGGATATATGAGTTATCTTGGAATGTACCTTCAGTCCTTCCACACCGAAGATCACATGAATGCCGGCATCCTGCATCTTCTTCGACCAGTCAATATTGGAAGCCTCATCAAAGCGGGCCAATAGTTCGATAACTACCGTCACTTTCTTGCCATTCCGTGCGGCACCGATCAGAGCTTTCACGACTTTCGAATCTTTAGCCAAGCGGTAAAGCGTCGTTTTGATGCTCTTTACTTCCTTGCTCACGGCAGCTTCCTGCAATACACGTACATAGGAATCGAAGCTATGATAAGGCACATGGATGAAGCGGTCTTTCTCGCGGATCAGCTTTAGAATACTTTCCGTTCCCGACAGTTCGTCTTTCAGAATCGGCGTCCATGTCGGATATTTCAGATCCTTCCGCCCGCAGTCCGGGAACTTCATCAAATCTTTATGGTTGTGATAGCGGCCACCGGCCAGGACGGTATCCAGTTTATCCAGGCATAAGGTAGAAAGTACCTGCTTCAACAAGCCTTTCGGCATAGTTGAATCGTACACCACGCGGAGCGGTTCACCCCGTTTACGGCTTTTCACGCCTTTGGATATCTTTTGCAGCATACCGTTCCGCAAGTCATTATCGATTTCCATTTCGGCATCGCGTGTAAACTTAAAGGAATAAGCCTCATAATCCGTAAAGTCCTGTCCGCAGAAGATCATCGGCAGACAGCAGCGGATCACATCATCCAGGTACATCAAATAACGCTTCTCTCCTTTATCCGGCAAGCGGAGGAAACGCCCACAAGTATTCACAGGCAAAGACAGAAACGCATACTCCTGATTCCGTTTCTTGGTATTCTTCTTGAACATTCTGACGGCCAGATAAATATTCTCATCGTTCTCAACATCCAGTTGCTTGATGGCAGAAAACCAGACCGGAATGACGGCTCCATTCAGATGCTGCATATAAAAGTTCTTGATGAAAGCACGTTGTTCATCATCTACCTCATCATCCCGCAAGAGATAAATATTCTCATCTCTCAGTCGCTGGGTGACTTCTCGGATCGCCTGCTCGTATTCTTTGGAATATTCGGCATTCAGCTTGTTGATTTCTTTCAAGATTGCCAAGGCTTCCCGTTTATTCTTCTGGGCAGCTTTATCCTCACATTCAGCAATCCGACTCTGGGAAGCTACGCGAACCCGGAAGAATTCATCCAGGTTGTTCGAATAGATACCCAAAAACGACAAACGCTCCAACAAGGGAACATTGTCTTTACATGCTTCCTGCAAAATTCGCCGGTTGAAATACATCCAACTGATATCTCTTGGCAAATAGTTTTTGTTTTCCTTTATTTTCATTAGCGCATTCATTTTGATAATAAATAAAGAAACAAGTTTAGTCTCGCTCTACAGAATACCTCTGACAAAGCGGGACTACAATCTTTTTATCTTTGATTTTAATTTACGAAACAGTAAAAATCCAAAACAAATAGATTCTGAAAACTTGCTAAAGTTATGAATTAAATTGATAAATCGCTGTTTTTATACTTACTTTTTGAGAAATAGACCTCAACAATTTCCGGCCATGCCTATCTGACCGGCCAAATAAGAGATCTGATCTGGTTCGGGTTCCAAGGCATGTAAAATAACGTAAGGAGCACTGTTCACCCACGTACGGAATACCGGATTAGGTTTATACGCCTCGGCAAAGGCCAGTAACCGGTCAAGATTAAAATCGCCTGACACAATACCGGCTCCATTACGGGCGGCATCCTGCGCATTGCAATCCTGCTCAATATGAGCCGGAACCATCAGAATAGGTTTCCCCAAGTACATCGCTTCGCAGACAGATTCAAAACCGGCGGTGCTGGCATAAGCCTTGCAACCGCTCATCTGCTTTAAGAAGGCTTTATCATCGAGCGGATGGAAAGAAAGTGTCTGATCAATCTTTCGGACCGTCGTTTCTCCCTTCCGATCCCAGAAGAAATGCAGTTCAGTTTCGGGATGCCGGCGGTGCCACTCCATTACATTCTCGGCAAAGCCCGCATTCACCATATAACCATGTATATAATTCCCGGCTGTAGCCTGTATAGAAAAAACTTCCTTCCGGAGCAACGGCGGCACGATGCGAATGTGGTGGTCTTTATCATCTTCCATTGCTTTGAATGAAAGTGCGAGCTTCTGGCTTGCTCCCAGGCAAGTCAGTTGGGAAAAAAAGTTCAATAGTTGGATTTCCGCCCTGCGAATCTCCGGAAGATGGAAGTTTTTATGTAAAAACAGATATTGGTGCCCGATACAGATCTGCGGTACTTTTATCCGATAGAGCGCATAAGTCAGACCGGTCAGCAGCTCATAAAAGTTAATGACTACTTCGGCCCCTGTTTCCCGAATCCGGTCTTTGATGAAACGCATGCTTTTCAGATACGTCGGGACTTTCAGCAGATTGTAGCCAACGCTCCGCAGGATATTATTCCGCTTGTTGGAAGCCGTAGGCAGAAAATTGGGACTCTCAAACCGCTGTACCGGCGCTTTGATGGTCCGGGTAAAGAATGCCGGCAACTGCCGTGACTTACTTTTACCGACTAAGACCTCGACAACTTCGTGGCCGTTCTTACGGAGAATTTCTTCGAGAGCCATACATTGCGTCAGATGTCCGCGGCCTTCACCTTGTACGATAAAGATATATTTCATGAGGCTGATTGCATAGGTTGAACGGTTAATTGATCTTTTCCCTGAAGCTCGTCCATTTCTACATCCGTATAATACAGGATGCTCCAGTTTCCATTTTCATCTTCAGCCAGAGCCGACATGGTTTCTACCCAGTCGCCTGAATTCAGATAATGGATCTTGCCATAATAACAATTATCCGGATGGTGTATATGTCCGCAGATAATGCCGTCGTACTTACGGGCCAGGGCAAAATCAGACAAAGTCTTCTCGAAATCCGAAATATATGAGACGGCCGATTTGACTTTCTGCTTGATCCGTTGCGAAAGAGAGAAATAAGGTTTTCCTTTCCAGGCACGGTATTTGTTATACCAGCCGTTGAACCAAAGCAGGAATGTATAGCCCATATCGCCCAAAAGAGCCAGCCATTTCATCTGGGTGGTTACCCGGTCAAATATATCGCCATGAGTAACAAAGTACACTTTATCACCACTCTTCAGTACATAATCTTTGACAATTTGGATATTGGCAAAGCGGATCGGTGCCAGATTATCCAAGAAGTCGTCGTGATTTCCTCTCACGTAAATCACCTCTGTACCGCAATTCTCCATCAGTTTCATGATGATCTTGAAGAATTGTGTATGTGCCGGCTGCCATTTCCGAGTTCCATTTTTCTTCATGTGCCAGCCGTCAATGATATCTCCGTTCAGGATGAGTTTATCACAGTTCACTGAACGGAGCAATTGGCTAACTTCCTCGACTTTCGAGTGAGTTGTTCCCAAATGAATGTCCGAAAGGACAATTGTGCGGTAATGCTTTCGTAAATACATCAGCTTTTTGATTGTTTTACACAAAAGTAGCGGGCGTATATTACGAGGCTATGTGCTTAGTGTGACAATCTGTTTACAGATTTCTTATATAACATTCCACCTTTATTTCCGGGTCTGGCAGCAGGAGGCGTAGCATGCTGCGCCTCTACCGATATCTCTCTATAAATTCTGTATTTCCTCGTCAGACAGACCCGTACATTGTTTAATGAATTCAACGGAAGCTCCGTTCTGTTTCATCTGACGGGCGGCTATTAATATACCTTCTGCCCTTCCTTCTTTTCGGCCTTTTTCCAAGCCTCGCTTTTCACCGATTTGGATTCCTTCTCTCCTTGCCGTCGTAACAACATTCTCATTATCCCGGTATATTTTCAGGGCAGCCTCGTATTCTGCCCGTTCCTTCTTGTTCATATTGGCGATACGTGCCAACTCTTCCAAGCGGTTAAACAAGGCTTTCTGACCTTTGAATGATAAATGTTCCAACTGTTCCATATGCTTTAAATTATACAACCAGCAATCTAACGGGGTCTTACATTCTGATTCCGTTTTGTTGAATAATGGAAATTCGATAAAGATTTCCCGGAAAATAATCTCCAAAACAGGCCTTGCGACAGTAGAGGCGCAGCGTGCTGCGCCTCCAGCAGGCGTTATACCCAATAATTGACAGATATCTTTTGAACGACATTACCTTAATCCTGTATTGGCAAGGATTTGTTCCTTCTCTTTTAGCCTTTATTTCCTGATCTGCCGACAGGAGGCGCAGCACGCTACGCCTCTACTATCTTCCGAATAGGATCTTAAATCCCCGATCCACAAACGGATTGATAAATACGCTCTTTCTCATAGAAAAGGTCTTTTAAGATGTTTTGCCCCAATAGCGGGATAGGCAAATTTAGAAATAAATAAGAAATAACCAAGCAAAATAAGAATTCATTTTCACAGAAACACCCGATTTCGAGTATCTCCAAAAAGCTGGTGTCTTTTCATCAAAAGCCGGTGTAAATTGATAAATTCCCGGCGTGTTTTGATCAGAACATAGGCATGAATTTGGGAGAAGATGCCTACCCTTTTCTACGAAATAAACGAGAGCCGTCAGCAATTCTCGTTGGATTGATTTCCGATTCTCGTTTATATCAACAAGATTTTCTACCCTATATATATACCCCTAATCCGATTTTGTTTTTCACCCTTCACACACGCCTCTATTCCTCTCATAATCTGTCATCTCCTGTGAAGTATGTGAAGGCACTTCCTTTACGCCTACTGGAAGCGCAGCACGTTACGCTTCTACTCGTCGATTTATCCTTGAATCACAAGAACTAACAGATATACAAGCAGACAGATAAATTATGAAAGATCATATTTTGAATTTATCAGCAGATGGAATCCGCCAGGCAAACGCCTACACCCTTATGTACTTTGATTTGGATTCGCGTATCTTGCGAAAGATATTTTCTCAGTTTGGTCAGGAAAACGTCCAGGCTGCGGGAAGAATAAAAATCGGCTGTGCCCCAGACGGACGAAAGAATTTCATCGCGACTAACGACCCGTCCTTTTTCCCGGCAAAGGATTTCCAGAATCTGGGCTTCCTTATGCGTCAGTGACTGCTGTTCATCCGCGTGACACAATTTGTTTTGCTCTGGATAAAAACGATAAGAACTGATGGTATAAACGGCTTCTTCTGCCTCTTTTGCTGCCGGCCGGGCAGAAGCCGATGCCTGTTTCAACTTGATCAACGCCTGGATATGGGCATCCAGTTCTTCCGGGAGAAAAGGTTTCTTGAGGTATAAATCGGCTCCCGAATGATAACCCTGAATCACGTCTTTGGCCTGAGTCCGACCGGTAACGAAGATAATCGCCACCGCTGAAGACTGCTGTCGGATCTGCTGCACCATCGTAATTCCGTCCATGACAGGCATCTCAATGTCTGAAACCACCACATCAAAAGATTCCTGAGCTAACTTTTCCAAGCCTTCTTTCCCATTCGAAGCCGTGACAACTTCATAGCCGCCAATCATCTGTTCCAGACTGTTCTGGATAATGAAACTGAAATTCTTATCGTCTTCAACTAATAATACCCGAACCATAACCTATGCTTTAACCGGCAAGACCAGTACAAACTCGCTGTATTTTCCTTCTACACTGTCGACATGTACGGAACCATCCATTGCCGTAATGACCTTATATACGTAATTCAAGCCTAAACCGAAACCGGCTATCCGCTTGTCTTTCTTCTCTTCCAGACCGCCTCGCTGGAATTTCTCGAAGATGTGTTTCTGCTGTTGTCTCGAGATTCCCCAACCGTTGTCCCAGACCTTGATCACCACATAGCCGTTTTCTGTATACGCCGACAAGCGGATCTGCACTTCGTCGTCGGAATACTTCAGTGAATTGTCGATCAGATTGCTGACAGCCTCCTTCAGATATTCCTCATCGGCCATCACTTCCAACGCCTCCGGGCAGTCGATCCGGAAATCAACTACTTTCTTTGCCTTTACTTTGTATTTACAAACAAGCTCATCTAAAAGCGGATAGATACGAACAGGAGCCAAAGTCAGTTTCAGATTCGACTGCTCCAGTTTTGCAATGGTCAGAATCCGTTCCGAAAGCTGCAACAAATGCCCGCTCTCTTCGTTGAGGATCGAGAAATACTGCCGCTTCAGCTCAGGTTTATTGTCCAACACGCCGCTTTCCAACGTATGACCGGCCATCGTGATCGTATTGATCGGCGTCTTCATATCATGAATCATGGCATAGGTAAAGTCCTGTCGCAGACGGGCAATCTTATTCTGACGTAAAATGATTTTCACCTGATATAAAAGACAAACTACCACCAGGACAATCAGGACAATCGTTGCGATCAGCGAAATTCCCATCTGCCGGCATATCGCCCAATACGGATTGACGATACGGGCCTGGACCAGCGTTGTTTTTCCTTCATCCAAAAAAACCGGCTGCGTTTCGATATGCTTGAAAGACAAAAGTGAGGAAGAAGCATTCACCGAACGGGCCGAATCGAGCACCTGACTGTGAACCTGAACATAAATGCCTTCTCCGGCTAGCGCTTCCGTAAAGATAGAATCCAGTGCCGAAGTAGAAAAAGCAGATTGATAAACCGAATCAGCATAATGATTAAAGGCAACAATCAACCGGCTGATAAGTTCCGGTCCGCTGGCTTCCTCGATATTGGCAGTTTCCTCCAGGTGGATCGTAAGTTCCGCATCCTCCGAATCGGAAAGTTGATTCAGGCGATCGGCCACCTCATCTAATACCGATTTGGGAAATAAACGAGAACAAGCCTGCCGAATTTTCCCGTCAATCAGCTGATACGTATTCACCAGCCACAAGCTTTGTACGGCCACAATGGCAATCAGTCCTAAAAAGGTCAATATTTTAATGTACTTCTGAGGCATACAGGTCTTTTGCGTCTTGTATCGCAAAGGTATAACAATTCCTTAACAATCGGCGAGCCGATAACGATTAAATAACAAAACCATAACAAGCCGATAACCTATTTGCCGGACAAAAGGACGTTCCTTTGCATCAGAAACAAAAATGATAACAAAATGACAATGATTAGTAAACAAATAGGAATGATCATGAGCCTGATGGCTTGTACCTGTTTGCCGCTTATGGCTCAGGAAGTAAAAGGGAAAGTCGTAGATGAAGCCAAACAGCCTGTCGAGGCAGCGACCGTTATCATGCAAACGCCCGATTCGACTTTTATCGATGCAATCATTACCGATTCCTTGGGCTGTTTTGTCTTCAAAGAAGAACCAACCTGTTATCGACTGATTTTTCAACACCTCCTGTTCAAAACCTTCGAGAAGGAAAACTGCGGACCGGATGCCGGTATCATTACACTGAAAGGACAAGATTATGCATTGAACGAAGTGGTAGTAACCGGAGAACGTCCTTTGGTTAAGGCAGATAAAGGGACGTTAGTCTATGATGCACAAGTCTTGTCCGAACGGACAACAGCCAGCAATGCCTACGAATCTCTGCTACGTTTGCCCGGCGTCATGGAACTGAACGACGAACTGTTATTAACCGGCACAAAAGATATGAACATACTTATTAACGGAAAACCTTCCTCTATGAACCAGGACCAGTTGATAACGTTGTTGAAAAGCACGCCGGTTTCACAAGTCAAGAAAATAGAAGTCATGTACAACGCGCCGGCCAAATACCGGATTAGAGGCGCAGCCATCAATATCGTACTGGACAACGGGAAATCAACTGATCCGTTTTGGAAAGGCGAAGTGAGCGGGAACTACCAACAGTTCGTTCATGCCAACGGCGACGGCAATATAAATCTCTCGTACACTGGGAAAAAATTATCAGCTGATATCAACTATGCTGCCGGATACAGACACAAAGACTCCGGCATGGAAAACGATTCGCATCATACCCTGCACGACAAGGTTTATTCGATCCAGCAGGTGAATGAAACGGAAGCTAAACACTGGCTGCACAATGTCCGCTTCGGACTGGATTATCAGCTGTCGGAAGGAAACAGTCTGCATACGGCTTATACGGGTTCATTTCAGGCAAAAGGTAATACCACAACACGATCGAAAGGCAATTATTCGGATTCAGAGAGTTTCCGGACATCCCAGGAACAGATGCACAACGTAAACTTAGATTATACCGCGGCTTTCGGCTTGAATGTAGGGCTGGATTATACCCATTTCAACAGTCCGTCTACGCAGGATTTTACCAACTATCTGAATACCGGGAAACAACATTTCTTAGTAGATGAAAGACAGACTATCGACCGCTGGAATGTCTATGCCGGACAAAACCATGATTTGCCTCAAGGCTGGGGACTTAATTATGGCATTAATTTCACCTTTGCCCGGGAAAAAAGCGGACAATTATATCAGTTGGATGCAGGAACCGACTTAGCGGTTACAAACACAGATACGCACATGCGGGAAGAGACCTATAATTTCTATGCAGGAACGGAGAAGTCATTCAACAATCAGTTATCCATGTCTTTATCGCTTGCCGGAGAATATTATCGGCTGATGGATTATCAACAGTGGGCGGTTTACCCGACTTTTCAACTGAGTTATCAACCGAGTTCTGAACATATCTTTCAACTAGGCTTTTCGTCGGATAAGGCATATCCGAACTATTGGGAACTGCAGGATATCACCAGTTACATCAATGGATATATGAAGCTGAAAGGGAATCCGTACCTGCGTCCTTCAACCGATTATACGGCTTCACTGACTTATATCTTCAAAGGGAAATATATTGCCAATGTCTATTATTCGCATGTAAAAGATTTCTTCTCGCAGTTGCCTTACCAAAGTCCGGATGAACTGGCATTGGTTTACCAGTCCATTAATCTGGATTATGAACAGAATGCAGGTTTATCGCTGATCATTCCTTTTTCGGTTGGCACCTGGTGGACAGCCCAATGTATGTTCGACGGTTCATACAACCAGGATGTCTGCGACAAGTATTACAATATCTCCCTGAACCGGAGCAACTGGAGAGGCATTGTACAGATGAACAACACATTCCGCCTTTCTTCCCGACCGAATCTCCAGCTGGAATATAACCTATTGTACGTTAGTCCGACGTTACAAGGCATCTACGACGTAAGTTCTGTCTGGAAAATGGATCTGGGATTGAAATGGACTTTCGCCAACGACAAGGCTGAATTGAAGATCCAAGGTAACGATCTATTCAACACATTTGTTCCGGATGGCAAGATTGACTACAAAGGGCAAAAGCTCAACATGGATATTCTGAACATCAACCGGAATCTATCCATCTCCTTTACGTATAAGTTCAATGGATATAAAGAAAAGAAACACAAGGAAGTCGATACGTCGAGGTTTGGGTATTGATATAAAACAACAAAGGAGTTAAGCCAGCAACTTAACTCCTTTATGCTTTCAGTCGGGATGACTGGATTCGAACCAGCGACCACACGCCCCCCAGACGCGTACTCTAACCGGGCTGAGCTACATCCCGTCTTTTCTTTTGACGGGTGCAAAGGTAGAGATTTTATTCTAAATTCCAAAACTTTCCCGATAAAAATCCATTGCCTCCAAGATCAGATCTTTCCCAACATGTTGGTTGATACGCACATCTCCTATCTGTCCTAATAAGGTAAAGTTGATGATGCCGCCTTCGTTCTTCTTGTCGTGTGTCATCAGTTCATACAGGCGGTCGTAGTCTTTGCAAGTGAAGAAAAAGGCCGGATAATACGTTTTCAGGTAGCAGATGACCTGACTCAGTTTTTCCTTCGGGAAACCACATACTTTATGTGATAAATATAATTCGCTGACTAAACCGGCTGCAACCGCATGTCCGTGCAACAACGGCTTGTTTTGCTGAAAAGACAGACTTTCGTAGGCATGACCTATCGTATGACCAAAATTCAAGGCTTTTCGGATGCCTTTCTCTTTCGGATCCTTTGCCACAATATCTTCTTTGACGGCAACCGACTGTGCCACCAGCTGATTCAGATAGGAATAATTCATCGTATCAATGTCATACAGCATGACGGGCAAATAGACGTCCATCGAACTGATCAGTGCGTGCTTGATCATCTCGGCATAACCGGAAAGAATATTGGCACGATCTAACGTGCGGAGAAATTCACAGTCGATAAAGACACACAAAGGCGGATAGAACGAACCAATCTCATTCTTCAATCCGTTGAAGTTAATACCGGTTTTACCGCCAACCGCGGCATCGACAGAAGCCATCAATGTGGTCGGTACATTGATCGTCCGAATGCCCCGCTTGAAAGTAGCGCCGGCGAAACCGCCCATATCCGTAACCATGCCGCCACCCAAATTCAACAATACCGAATGACGAGTCGCGCCTTCGTTTGACAGCCGCATCCAGATAGACGACAATGATTCTAAATTCTTATGTGTATCTCCGGCTTCAACCGTAATAACCGGAGCATCCTGCAGCAAAGGAATATCTTTTACCAAAGGATAGCACTGCTCCACCGTATGCGTATCGGTCAATACAAACAACTTATCATAATCCAGACCTGCCAGAAAAGCCTGTAGCTCAGCTTTCAGATCCTGACAAATCACTACTTTCTGTTCAGCCATAATCCATTGATTTTATTTTCGGAAACAAAATTAGAAGAAATTCTTCGATTTCGGAGAGGAATAAAAACAAAAAACCTTCCTTGTCCTCTCGGATTTGGAAGGTCATAGAACTTTTTATTACACTATTATCATATTAATTTAATAATGTAAAAACACGCTTTCGCCCTCGCGGGTTACTCGTTACAAGTATCTTAAAAAGATTCATGTGCGTGCAAATTGTAATATATTCGTGTAAATATCAGGAGCCAGAGACTCCTGGTATGTTGTTAGTCATAACTTAATTATTTAACAACCACTTTGAAGCTTTCGCCATCAACTGATACAACTACTACACCTGCAGGAGCTGTGATCTGTGCGTTGTCTGAAGTCAATACTTCGTTAGCTACTACCTTACCTAAGATTGTGCTTACGATTACAGACTTACCTTCTGCACCCTTAACTACTACGGCACCGTTTGTACCAGCAACTACTACGCTTGCACCTTCAGCACTGATTTCTTCGTTAGCTGTCGGAGTACGAGTTTCGTTTTCATTCATGTTGAATACGTCACCCTTCGTATAGTCGCTATCAACAACCAAGCAACCATTTACCCAACGTAAGTAACCTTCTTCTGAAGTATTCTTCAATGGATCTGATGCAGAACCTGTAGCGTAAGCAGTAGCATTGTATGGCATATACAGAGTCTGGATCTTGAAGTCAGAGCTTTCCATTGAATCGATATACTTGAATGCGAACTTAACTGTATTCAAGCTTTCTGTACCCAAAGCAACTTCTGTAGTATCACCATTATTGATTACATACAGCTTATCAGCCTGTTCTGGTTTAACACCATCTGTCAATACATGGATAGCATCAACAAATGACAACTTAGATAATGTACGACCTTCTTCAGTTTCGTTGATATACGGATTGTTATGGATTCCTGCTGTCTTACCATATACATTAGCTGTATCGATCATGTTGATCAAATAACGGCCCTTGTTATAAGATACTGGAACTGCATGTCCGCAATCATCTGCTTCAGTGAAGCCATGGATCGGGCAATAATAACCTTCAGTATGTTCAATATTAACACCCAACAGATACTGATAACGAGTATTGTTACCACGGTTTACATAAGCTGTATCAGCATATAATGCCGGATTGATATCCTTGAACTGTTCAACGTTGTCAATATTCAAGAAGCTTAAAGTACGACCGCCAACAACAGACTTAGCATCACGTTTTTCATAAACTACCTGAGCTTCATTATCAGCACGATAGATCTTAATTGTATCTAAGTTAGCTGAAGTTTCTAACTTACGGTATTCTGGAGCTGTAACTTCAGTCACAAACATCAAAGAGTTTGCATCCTTAGCATACATATCCATCTGAGACCAAGTTCCATTAATAGTTGAATTCTCTTGGAATACTTTCTGTGATGCATAAGTAGTAACAGGTTTAACTGCGCCATTCTCATAATCAGATGTAATACGATCATTCAAAACTACATAATTATATGTGCCATCAGCTTTATACTTTAATGCAAAAATAGCATCCGTTGCATAATCATATGTATTTGGAGTTTCATCATTACATTCATAATAGTTCAGATTTGTTCCACTATTGAATTTAACAAATTCTCCATTACTTCTATTTTGGAATGCATATGGTAAAATTACCAAAGTATCTTGTACTGCATCAATACGACTTTTTGCATCATTCCACTTCTGCAATGTAGAAACTACTAATACAGAATCAATATCATTCTTATATTTATCTGCTACATTTACTTTTTTAACAAGAGACAAGTTCCACTTAGAAGCTTTTTCTTCTTCTACAGTTGCACCAATCTGATGTGAACCTGTATGATTTTCAGCCCAATATACATTGATATCATTGTCTGCAGTCTGACGAGTCTGACCTAAATACCAAGTTTTATTGCGCAAATCATTGGCATCAAATACTGCATAACCATCAGTCTTACTATGTTCTGTTACTGCAGTAATGCGCACAACATCATTTTCATCAAGACCAGCATTAGTTGCTGCATTAGGAGTAGTTGCAGAAACTACTAAGAAGCCCTCATTAGTACGACGTAATTTGCTAATAGTCAAAGCAACAGATGGATTCTCACGGTTTGTCAAAGTAATAGTTCCATTGAAATAAGGCCCATCTGTATTTTCATCAGAACTTACAGCCCACTGAGCTTCAGGTGCTTTTTCATATAAACCAGATGCTTCTACGAAGTCGGCATAATCTGTAGTTCCATTATCACGAATAGCTAAACGACCACCTTTCTTATAAGCATCATTTGCATCTGTAGGATTATCAACGCTTTTAACGAAGTCTACTGTATAGTACTGACCTGTTAAGAATTCACGAAGATCAACGATATTATTGTCACCTAAAGTTACGCCAGCCCAATCAATAACATTAATTGTATTAACAGCAGGATACTGTGCCCAATAGTCTGCTATACTCAAAGCATAAGTTCCACTTGTATTTGCAATATAAAAACGATAAGGATCAATTGACGCAGGATTATCTGTATCTGAGCCATTTACTTTAACAATGATTTCTTGAGAACCATTATCCGACGTAGAAATACAAAATTGATCCAGCAAGCCTGCTGCATTAGGATTATCTACTAACTTAAATTTACCTTTCAGAGCATTAGGATCTGAAGTCAATTGCTCATTAGTGTCAAATACAATATATTTATTCCCATTCTTCAATTGGTAATACCAACCAGATTGATTTACAGCTGCTATTGTTCCAGCAAAGACATCTGCATTTACAACAGTTGCATTCTCGTCAATTTTAGAAAAAATAGACAAATTAAATCCTGCGCCTGTTCCTAATTCATCATTTAATGTTGATGCAGAAATATTTGCATTATATTCTGTTTCAATAGAACAGAATGTTTCTGCATCTCCGAGATTTGAAGTTAATCCAAATAACCAGCCACTAGTTGTATTTTCAAAATTTACATAGCTCAACTTACCTTCATTATCTCTTGTTCCTAACACAAAATAATATGTAGGAGCTGTTGGATCTGAAGAAATAACGACCGGAATAACTTCAAAATAAGTTGATGATCCTTTAGCTGCAAAAACATGTCCTGCATTATCTACTAACTGACCATTTTTTAAAGACCAATAAAACTTAGGAGCATCAGTAGGTGTTACTCCTGAAGCCGTAGGATAAGATGCATAAACAGGCTGATTCACTCCTGTTTGATCATCAAATTTAACAAACAAATCATTACGAGCCGCATCTGATGTAGCATTTGCGTCTTGACGAACAACAAATAAACGAGCATTGTTGGTAAAACTTGGCAACACCTGGCTTTTATAATTATTAGCAATAGGTGTTAAAGTTCCCGGCCATTCCACTGCTTCCTCTACATCAGCAGAAGTAGCGCGAGTTTCAACCTGAGTCGGAGTTGCCAGCATCGGTTTTGCATTACCTGCATATACAGAGAATGCAGAAGATAACAGCAAGCTGGCTACCAAAGTAGAAAACTTTTTGTTCATAATTAAATTAATTTAGTATTAATAATAAGTAATTATATCCTCTTGTGTAATATTCGTCTTTATCAAGTCGGTATAAAACGGTGGTTTCTTCCCGACTTTACCGTATTGCAAAGGTAAATCCTTTTTTGATACTAGCAAATAAACCTACTAATTTTTTTCCAAATATATACTCTTTCTTATCAACCACATAACAATTATGGTACAAACAACCCGTTTTGGGCAACAAAGCCTTTTCTTCCCTTAATTCTGCCACCCTGATGTTGGTTTTAAACCACCGTTTTATTGCTACTCCATTATTTCAAATCCCATTTATTTTTCATCCAATCAAAAAGAGATTTGCTATATATAATAAGGTATAGGAAAGTCTGTTTTCATTCATGCCTATGAATGATTCAAAAGCCGGCGTCTTTTCATTAATTCCCGGCGTGTTTTGATGAAAAGCCGGCGTATATTTTATTAAAAGTAACGAGTATCAAAATCGATCTTCGCCAGATTCGTTTTTGATACTCGTTGGAATTGATTATACCTATATCTAATTTTCTTTTATACCCTTCACACACCTAGTTATTTATCTCATATTCTGCTGGTTCCCGTGAAGGTTCTTATCGTTCTTTCTGGCTTGAGCCTGAAAGAACCAAAGATATCAAGATAGGATTCGTTCTTTTGCCTTGATGCAAAAGAACCAAAAAATCAAGGCACACACTACGGAGGCTACGGTCTCGGTCGCTACGCTAAAATCTCGGAAAACTCGCCTTCGGCTCAAACAGCCGAGATTTTTTAACGCTTCGCTCGGTCGACCGCTTAACGCCTCCTCCGTTAGGCCGAAACAATTGGAAATTGAAAATTGAAAATTGACAACTGAAAATTATTTTTTCTCTTTCATTTATCAATGGAACTTACCTTGCGACTGTAGAGGCGTAGCGCTGCTGCGCCTCCTGCCAACGCCACAGGATAAAATGGCGAAAAACACATAATAATATTATTCGTTATTATTTTGATTGCCATTCGATTTCACAATGCCGTTTTGAGGCGCAGCAGCGCTACGCCTCTACAGTCATCCTCATAATTAATTTTCAATACTCCATTGAAGAGGTTTTCAATTCTCTATTATCAACTTTCCATTGGATCGGCCTCGTTCTGGTGAGCGTTAAGCGAAGGAACGAAGTGGAGCGGCCGGAGCGTCGCTGTTTGAGCGAAGCGAGTTTGCGGCGCGCACAGCGGAACAAAGTGACGGAGTAGCTCAGCAGACGCAGCCTTGACCTCTTTGGTTCTTTCTGGGTCAAGCCAGAAAGAACGGGAACTTTTGGTTCTTTTCTTTCAAGAAAAAGAACGAATACGATCTTGTCCTTATGAACATGTGGAAAGGATAAAAAATAACGGCTGACTTCCCTCATGGGGGAAACCAGCCGTTTCTTATTGAGCGGACTCTTTATCAGAATGTCAATCTTACACCTACCTGAGCATGCCAACGAGAAGCGATATCATCTTTTGCCACCTCATTGTTGCTGTTGTATGTATAAGCCGGAGTACGTGTACCATCGGCCGCTGTTGAAATAGACTGTACTGACAGCGGTGATACGTTGTAAGCTGAGCTGTAGCTTGCACCCCATTTCTTATTCAACATATTCGTGAAGTTCACAACATCGAATGTTACCTGGATCTTGCTTCCACGTTCTTTCAAATAGAAGATATCTTGAGCCAGGTGCAAGTCAACCTGATGTTCCCAGTCTGACAAGTTCGAGTTACGTTCAGCATACTGGCCACGATGATTCTTGGCATAGCTGTCGTTGGCAATCCATTCGCCAAATGCCTGACGGCTTTCTTCGGCTGTCATTATTACCTTTCCTTTGCTGACATAATCTACAAAGTTCATCTGCTGTAATTCTGATTCAGTAGGAATATATAACAAGCTGTTACCGCGATAACCATCACCGTTGAAGTCGCTTGATTCGTTCATCGTCAAGCTGTAGCGGCTGCCAGAGAATGCGTTATAGATCAATGCTACGGTTGTAGCCATCCATCCGTTCAAATATCTCGGAGTTGTATAAGAAAGCTGAATCATCAAGCGATGAGGAATATCGAACTTAGAGAAACCTAATTCGTCTTCCGAATTGGTATCGCGTGAGTAGTTGTATTTCCAGTTAGAATAAGCCACAGAAGAAGTACCGTCGTTAACAGCCTTCGCATGTCCGAATGTATAAGATGCCGATAAGTCCAGACCGAAGTTGAAGTGTTTTTCCAACAAACCGGAAACAGCATACGTATAACCCTTATTGGTATTCTTCAGATTGATGATGCTATAATAGTCGCTCTTCGCATTTGAATAGAAAGGAGCAGCCGAAGCCTCAACACCCGGAATAGCATATACCTTTTCACCATTATTAGACAAAGCCAAGTTCTCGAAGAACACATTGTTCATTGTCTTTGAGTAAATACCTTCCAACGTAAATTTCACATCGCCCGGCAACATCTGTTCCAAAGCCAGGTTAGCACGGAACACCTGCGGATACTTGAAATCCTTATCAACCGTTACGATATCCGGTTTAGCAGCCGAACCACTCATTGACTGTAAAGCGCCTAATGGATTGTCAGCATACTGACCTAATGACGGAGCATACTGAGTAATATTACCATCCGCATCTTCTACCTGATTAATAGTAGTTCCCTTCAGCTCCATACCCGTATTGTTGTAGGCATTACACAACCAGACGAACGGAACACGACCTGTGAACAAACCGACACCACCGCGAAGCAAGGTCTTACGATCTTCATCCGCATACCAACGGAAACCGACACGCGGAGAAACCATTACCTTTGCACCCGGCATTTCGCCTACACGTGCATTCAGTCCGTTTTCTTCAGCATATTTATTGAAGTTCGGATTCGTTGTCGGATCATTGAATGTCAACGGAATATCAAAACGGATACCGTAAGTCAAATTGAAGTCGCGTGTAATATCCCATTTATCCTGAGCATAGAAACCAAACTGACCGGCTTTCATAATCGGCGCATACTTCAAATCGCCACCCGTCAAATCCGGATCCGTATATTTATAAGAGAACTGATACGGAGTATCATTCAGGAAGTCGTTCAATGAGTTGAAATACCAAGAACCATTAGCAGCCTGGATGAACAAGTTCTGCATCCGGTAGATTTCATTATGTGTACCAAATGTAAATGTATGATTTCCTTTATACCAAGACACGTTATCTTCGAATGTATAAATATCCTGGTTCAGGTAGTTGGCACCCGAAGAATATTCCGTACCGATATTAGCCTGAATCATTGTAGTCTGGTCAGCACCCGGCACATTGCTGATCTGCACCGTTGGTCCCTGATAAGCCACGTCACGATGGTCGCGCACGTACGTAGCAGAAGCACGGAACTCATTAGAGATCTGATCCGAGAAGCGAGAGTTCAATTCAGCCACGATAGAGTTGGTCTTGTTGTTCATCCGATAACCACTGTTGTTGAACTTATAAGAAGTAGTACCTGAGCTATAATTATCATCAAATGAGTTATTATGCTGATAACGGACAGCCAGTTTATGATCCTTATTGATGTTCCAGTCGATACGGGCCAACAAACCGAACGATTTGTTTTCTACATCACGAGCCGAATAACTTTCCTTGAAACCTGTATATTGCTGATACTTGTCGGCAATCTGCTGAGCCACTTCCGGAGTCATGTAATTATCGGTATATCCCGGATAAACGCTCGAAGGATAAGCCTCTTTCTTAGCCTCAGCACTTACGAAATAGAATAATTTATCCTTGATAATCGCACCTCCTAATGTACCACCAAATGTACGAGTATACTGTTCAGACATCGGATACTTCTCATTATCACGCAACGCACTGTATTTACCATACATATTTTCATTTGTGAAATAAGAATAAGCCGTAGCCTGCAGTTTATTTGTTCCCTGTTTCGTAATCGCATTGATACCACCACCGGTAAATCCGCTCTGACGAACATCGAACGGAGCAACAACTACCTGAATTTCCTGAATAGCATCCATAGAAATCGGGTTAGCGCCTGTCTGACCACCATTTGTACCGGAAGCAGACAAACCGAATACGTCATTACTTACTGTACCATCAATCTGGAAACTGTTATAACGGTTATTTGAGCCGGCAAAGGTAATACCACCATTCTTGGAAGTCATTGCCATCGGCATATTCTTGATCACATCGTAAACATTACGATCGACCGTAGGAGTATTTACAATCTTGCTTGTTGAGAAGTTCTGGGCAGCACCCGTTTTAGCCAAGGCATCTGCCGTAATTACGACTTCATCCAATTCTTCAGAGCTGACCTGTAAATTGGCATTCAAATCCAACGTATTACCCAGCTTCAACTGAAGCCCGGTAAATGTAGATTTCTTATAACCTACATACGAGATTTCTACTTTATACGGTCCACCTGTACGCATACCCTGAATGGTGTAACGACCATCCATGTTTGTAACAGTGCCGTAAAGAGTACCCGAAGGTTCATGTACAGCAGTAACTGTTGCTCCAATTACCGGTTCCTTATTTTCATCCAGAACCACGCCATTGATAGCTGAAGTTGTCACCTGAGCATCAGCACAAATAACGGTTGTTGCGGCCAATGCTGTAAGCATTAATTTAGTAGAATAATTCATATAATAATATTTAACAGATAACCTTTATTGATGAAAGGTTTTTCAGTAGCCCTAAAAGGAGCCTTCACTTTCCACTATAGAAAACACCTTTCTCTTGCTATAAAAAATGCCCTTCAGAATAGATTTGTCTTAATATTTATGCAAAAATAAAAATAATAACACAGATACACAATTGCATTTTTGTATAAAACGTATGACAAAACCGTTTCACTTACAAATCATAAGTAAACCTATATTCACTGAGAGAGAACAAAAAGAATAAAGTTTCATTTTCAAAGATATTTCTACTTCGAAAATGAAACTTTAACATATTAATACAAATCCGACATAGGATTGTATATACAGATTCTATTATTTCAATCCAGCTTCTTCCAAAATCATGTCAACGGCAGCATCTAATCCATCCGGATTCTTACCACCGGCAGTTGCAAAGTGAGGCTGTCCGCCGCCACCGCCCTTGATATGTTTCGCTGCATCTTTTACCAGCTTACTTGCGTTCAGGCCGTCTTTTACCAGACCATCACTCAAAGCAACCATTAATGCACACTTGGCTCCATCTTTGATTCCGCCGACAAAGAATACTTTTCCGTCCATCGGAGCTTCCCCTTTAATCTGGAATGCCAAGTCTTTAATTACGTCTACATTAGCATCTCCCTTGAAGACGATTACTTTGACGCCGTTCTTTTCCTGCGCGTTAGCAACCAGATCCTTCTTCATACGCTGTACTTTTTCCTTGACGTAATCATTTACCTGTTTCTTCAGCTCTGCATTTTCTTCGATAGCCTTACGGATCGTCAAAGCCAAATTCGGTACATTATTGAACATGGCGCGCAACTCACGGATAGAATCCTGCAATACGAATGTATATTCTTCAGCTGCTTCGGCAGTAACTGCTTCAATACGACGAACACCAGCTGCAACAGAACTTTCTCCGACAATACGCAAAGAACCAATCATACCAGTTGCCGGAATATGTGTACCACCACACAATTCGATAGAAGTTCCATACTTGACAACACGCACTTTATCACCGTATTTCTCACCAAACAAGGCCATCGCACCCAACTTCTTTGCCTCATCGATCGGCATGTTCCGATGTTCTTCCAACGGATAGTTAGCACGGATCTTTTCTCCAACCAGACGTTCTACCTTACGGATTTCTTCATCTGTTACCTTCTGATAGTGAGAGAAGTCGAAACGCAAGGCTTCGGGTGATACATACGAACCTTTCTGTTCAACATGTGTACCCAAAACTTCCCGCAAAGCTTCGTGCAGCAAGTGAGTAGCCGAGTGGTTGCATTCACACTGAATACGCTTCTTCTTATCAATCTTGGCAGTGAAAACAGCCGTTACATCCTGCGGCAACTTCTCTACGATATGAATCGGCAGGTTGTTCTCCCGCTTCGTATCGATAACCGCTATTTTTTCATCGCCGTTAATCAGCCATCCGGTATCACCTACCTGACCACCCATTTCAGCATAGAACGGAGTTTTGTCCAAGACAAGCTGATATAAAACTTTATTCTTCTGTTTTACCTGACGGTAACGGAGAATTTCAGCATCGTATTCAAAGAAATCATAACCGACAAACTCAGTTTCACCCTCTTTCAAGGTAATCCAGTCGCCAGTTTCTACCGCTGCAGCATTACGGGCACGCTCTTTCTGTTTCTGCATTTCCACATTGAATTCGTCGATATCGGCATCCATGCCATGCTCACGCAAGATCAGTTCTGTCAAATCCAACGGGAAACCGTATGTATCATACAAGGTAAAGGCATCCACACCACTGATGGTTGTCTTACCGGCAGCCTTGGTCTCTTCCATTTTCTTATCCAGCAGACGAATACCGGTCTCAAGTGTACGCAAGAAAGCTTCTTCCTCTTCCTTGATAACCTTTTCGATCAATGATTTCTGGGCGATCAGTTCAGGATAAGCATCACCCATGGTCTCAATCAACACCGGAAGCAATTTATACATGAAGGCTTCTTTGCGGTTCAGGAATGTATATCCATAACGAACAGCACGGCGCAGAATACGACGGATTACATAACCAGCCTTAGCATTCGAAGGCAACTGACCATCGGCAATAGAGAAAGCCACAGCACGCAAGTGATCGGCAATCACACGCATGGCAACATCCACATTCTCATCTTTTCCGTATTCCAATCCGGACATCTTAGAGATAGCCTGAATGGTCGGCTGGAAAATATCTGTATCATAGTTGGAATGTTTACCCTGCAGAGCACGAACCAGACGTTCAAAGCCCATACCTGTATCGATCACATTCATCGACAGTTTTTCCAACGAGCCGTCAGCTTTGCGGTTAAACTGCATAAAGACCAGATTCCAGATCTCAATTACCTGTGGATTATCTTTATTGACCAGTTCACGTCCGGGAACTTTCGCCTTTTCTTCCGGAGTACGCGAATCCAAATGGATTTCAGAACAAGGGCCACAAGGACCTGTATCACCCATTTCCCAGAAATTATCATGTTTGTTACCATTGATAATATGATCGGCCGGAACGTGTTTAGCCCAGTAAGAAGCCGCTTCGTCATCACGTTCGAGGTTTTCTTCCTTGGAACCCTCGAATACCGTTACATACAGATCCGCCGGATCCAGATGCAATACATCAACCAGGTATTCCCAAGCCATATCAATGGCGCCTTCCTTGAAGTAATCGCCAAAACTCCAGTTACCAAGCATTTCGAACATCGTATGGTGATACGTGTCATGCCCTACTTCTTCCAAGTCATTGTGCTTACCGCTCACGCGAAGACACTTCTGAGAATCAGCTCGCCGGCGAGGTTCCGGATCTCGGATTCCCAAGATAATATCTTTCCACTGATTCATTCCCGCATTGGTAAACATCAATGTAGGATCGCCCTTTACTACCATGGGCGCAGACGGCACAATTTGGTGTCCTTTAGAAGCGAAGAACGCTTTAAACGATTCACGGATTTCTTTTGCTGTCAACATAATATATCTATATAGTTCTCGTTAATATTCTGAAAAACAATTTGCAAAAGTACTGCAAATTATTATTTTTGCAGCTATCCAAGCAACAAAATATTCAATGAAACTATTTAAAAACAGGAAAACATATTATTTATATAACCCCAACACGTTGGATTACGAACGTGTTTACCCTTCGGCTAAAGACCGTTTATTTTCTGTTCTGCGGCATTTGAGTACTGGCATTGCGTTTGGTATCGCGACTTTCTTTGTCATGATGCATGTCATCGATTCTCCACAGGAATCTCAATTGAGAAAAGAGAACAAACTGTTACAAACCCAATATGAAGTACTGGATTTACGTCTGAACAACGCCATGGAAATCCTGGATGATATCCAGCAACGGGACGAAAATCTGTACCGGGCCATTTTTCAGGCAGAATCCATTCCAGAATCGGTCCGCAAATCTGGCTTCGGCGGCACCAACCGATATAAGCAACTGATGGAACTGACCAATGCAGAACTGGTTGTCTCGACAACCAAGAAAATGGATATGCTCCGCAAGCAACTTTATATTCAGTCCAATTCACTGGAAGAGCTGATTGAAATCGGCAAGAACCAGGAAGAACGGGCAAAATGCATTCCCGCCATTCAACCTATTTCCAACAAAGACTTACGGCAAACAGCTTCGGGTTACGGTGTGCGAATCGATCCGATTTACCGCACGCCCCGTTTCCACTCAGGCATGGACTTCTCAGCCAAGATAGGGACAGACATCTATGCAACAGGTGACGGGAAAGTAACCATGGCCGGCTGGAAACAGGGTTATGGCAACTGTGTCATGATTGATCATGGTTATGGATACCAGACCTTATACGGGCACATGAGCAAGTTCAAGGTCCGTGTCGGACAGAAGGTTAAACGAGGAGAAGTGATCGGAGCTGTCGGAAACACCGGAAAATCAACAGGTCCGCATCTGCATTATGAAGTGATTGTACGAGGGCATTACGACAATCCTTCCAAATATTATTATATGGACCTGACTCCGGAAGAATATGACCGGATGATACAGATTGCAGACAACCACGGTCAGGTAATGGATTAGGAGATAAATCGTATGGCCATCAAGAAAGACAAACCGCAGAAATTATATTATTCCATCAGCGAAGTAGCCCAAATGTTCGACATCAACGAGTCGGCGCTTCGCTTTTGGGAAAAGGAATTCGATATCATCAATCCCCGAAAGAATGAAAAGGGAACTCGATTCTACAAGGAAGAAGACATCGAAGCCGTACGCGTGGTTTATTATCTGCTGAAAGAACAGGGCATGACACTGGCCGGAGCCAAGAAGAAATTGCGCGACAACAAAGAGAAAGTCATCCGTCAGGTAGAAGTAGTCAACAAACTCAAACTGATCCGGGCAGAGTTATTATCCATTAAGGAAGCCTTTGACCGGATTGATCCAGAAGAATAAGGGACATAAGGAATCAAGTAAAGCACAAATTATTGGGCTTTTGTAATGTATTCCGGAAGAAAAGCCGTACCTTCGCTTACCTATTAAGAAACATAAAATAACTAATAACATACAATATGGAAATTACAGGAAAGATTATAGCAGTTCTGCCCGAACAAGGCGGCGTCAGTAAAAACGGAAATGAATGGAAAAAGCAGGAATATGTACTGGAGACACACGACCAGTATCCGAAAAAGGTCTGCTTTCAGTTATTTGGCGCCGACAGAATTGCACAGGCAGCCATCCAGCCTGGAGAAGAACTGACGGTTTCATTCGACATTGAAAGTCGTGAATATATGGGCAAATGGTATACCAATATCAATGCATGGAAAGTTGAACGCCCTGCAGCAGCAACTGCCAATCCTGCTTCTGCCGACATTACACCAGATAACATTGTACCATCAGGCGCTCCGATGGCGGCTCCAGACTTTGGACCTTCTAATCCGGTTGACGACCTGCCGTTCTAATAATTGATAATGAACAACTGACAATTATAATTATTAACAACATAAAAACAGGCACGAACTTCTATCCATTCGTGCCTGTTTTATTTATATCTGCTTATATTTCATTAATCCGCAATACGGGAAACCGACTTGATATTATCTATCTTCGAAAGACGGACACACAGCTTCTGGATATCTTCTACATCATGAACTTTCAGTTTGATGCGTCCTTCAAATACCCCGTCTTTCGCTTCTATCAGAAGCCGGATAATATAGACATTAAACTCTTCCGAGATGATTTTCGTGATCTCATTCAATACACCTAACGAGTCAATACCTTTAACCTCAAGTGTCGCTTCGAAAGAAGAAAGCTGATGACTGCTCCATACCGTATTCAGGATACGTTCACCAAAGCTGCTCTTCAGTCGCATAGCAATCGGACACGAGCGCTTATGCACAACTACATTTCCATCGTCATTGATAAATCCCAGACATTCGTCTCCAGGAATCGGCTTACAACAATCAGCAATCACATAATTCCGCTCAAAAGCCTCTTCTTTCAAGATATACGGCTTCTTCTTATCATATACAGGTTTCTCCTTTTTATCAGTTTCCGGCTGATTTTCCTCACTCGAAGACTTCGAATATTGGGTAGCCCGGCGCAATGCTTGCTTTACATATTTGAAGAGTCCGCTCTTGTCATCCTTCTTAAAGACCTTACGGATATTCTCAGGCAAAACCACATCGCCTTTTTCAACGGAATAATACAAGTCATCCCGCTTACTGAAGCCATAATACATGGCTAACTTATCTAGATTCTGAGAAGACGGCTCCACATTTGACTTCTGACAGGCTACAAGGACCTTCGTTTCTCCGTTCTTTACAGCTTCTTTCCGTATCTTACGGATGTAGGCCGTTATCTTCGTCCGTGCCCGTGCTGTTGTGACAAAATTCAACCATTCCGGCTGAGGAGTCTGCGAACGAGATGTCAGAACTTCTACCTGATCTCCACTGCTCAACTTATGGCTTAACGGAACGAGTTTATGGTTCACTTTGGCTCCAATACATTTATTACCTACATCCGAGTGAAGCGCATAGGCAAAATCAAGAGCCGTAGCTCCCTGCGGCAGAGTTTTCAGTTCTCCTTTTGGAGTAAAGACAAAGATCTCAGATGAGAACAGATTCAATTTGATCGTATCCAAGAAATCCAGAGCATTGGGATCCGGGCTCTCCAGAATCTCAGTAATTGTCTGAAGCCATTTGTCGAGCTCCGTATCTTCTTCCACATGGTTTTCCTTGTACTTCCAATGGGCAGCAAAACCTTTTTCGGCAATATCGTCCATACGCCGGCTTCGGATCTGTATTTCCACCCACTGTCCGTCCGGTCCCATCACCGTCAGATGCAGGGCCTGATATCCATTCGCTTTCGGACGACTTACCCAATCACGAATCCGGTCAGGCCGGATACGATAAATATCAGTAATCGCCGAATAAATATCCCAGCATTGATTCTTCTCATCAACACCCGGCAGCGGATCGAATATAATACGGACAGCATATATATCGTAAATATCTTCAAAGGCCACCTTCTTCGCCTGCATCTTGTTCCAAATCGAATAGATGGATTTTACCCGGGCCTTCATCTCATAATTCAGTCCCATCGCCTGCAGTTTGGCGTCAACCGGTTCAGCAAAATGTTTGAATAAAAGCTCGCGGGCCGAAGCTGTCGCCTCCAGCTTCTGACGGATAGCCTCATATTCCTGCGGATGTTCATACTTGAAGCTCAAATCTTCAAGTTCCGTCTTGATAGAGAACAAACCCAAACGGTGAGCTAAGGGAGCATACAGATAAAGCGTTTCTCCGGCAATCTTAAATTGCTTGGCAGGCAGCATGGAACCCAGGGTCCGCATGTTATGCAGACGGTCGGCTATCTTAATTAAGATCACCCGGATATCGTCACTCATGGTCAAGAGCAACTTACGAAAGTTTTCAGCCTGGGCAGAAGCCTGTTCACCAAAGATACCACCGGAGATTTTTGTCAGTCCGTCTACAATCTGGGCGATCTTGTCACCAAACATGTTACGGATATCTTCTACCGTATATTCCGTATCCTCTACCACATCATGTAACAAAGCTGCACATATAGAAGTTGAACCCAATCCCATTTCACTACATACGATCTTAGCAACAGCTATCGGATGCATGATATAGGGTTCCCCAGAACGTCGTTTTACACCATCATGCGCCTGCTTCGCAAAATTGAACGCCTTCGTGATGCGTTCCACCTTACGACGATGATTCGAATTCAGATAGTCTTTCAGCAAATCCTCAAAACCATCCTGGATCATTTGCTCATCGGGTGACAGTTTTGACGCCTCTGCTGCTGTTTCAGGCTTGTTTGTATTCTGTATTTCCTTTATTTCTTCCATGGTACAACCTCCCAGCTTTATCAAGTGTAAACACAAATATAGGAAATATTTGTTAAGATCATACTATTTGGACAAGAAAAAGAATAAAACAGCATTATCCGACAGGAATTTTCAATACCTGACCCGGTATAATCTTCGTATCAGAAAGGTTGTTGGCCCGCTTTAAGGTCTGAGCTGACACACCCGGATACTTGGAGGCAATAGAATATAAAGATTCGCCGGAGCGTACTTTATGGGCAATATATCCGTCTTTTGCCTTCTTGTCGGATTGAGAAGAAGGCGTCACCGACACGGCTGCAGCTGGCTGCTGCTTTTGCTGTGCGCTCTTGGCCGACAAATAAACACCGCCATTATCAACATACAACTTCAAGCGTTTTCCCCGGGCCAGACGGTTGGACGACAGCCGGTTCCATTTCTTGATTTCCTGTGGGGTTACTCCATAGCGGTTGGCAATGGTATAAATATTCTCATTCTTTAAGACAATATGCGTAATCTGCTCACGGGTTGCTGCACCCGAAGTCGATCCGCCATTGATAGTAACCAGATACGAAGGAAGGAGTTCCTCAATCCGGTACTGATAAATAGAATCTTCCTTATCCACAAAGGCATAGGTGTCGCCTGCCGGCAGTTTCAATACGGCATCTCCGGTATTTCCCGGAACAATATCTCGTTTATATTGTGGATTCAGTGCCCGCAGCTGTTCCAAATCGACATGCAAGACTTCAGATACCTGCTGCAGATGCAACATCCGGTTGACATGAATCGTATCCGTTGCCATCGGTAAGTTCGTTTCCAGCGGACAGAGATTATGATCACAATAATAGTTCATGACATAATTGGCCGCAATGAATAAAGGAACATACGAACGGGTTTCTTTCGGCAGATAAGGGAATATATCCCAGAAATTCGTTTTTCCGCCTGAGCGCTTGATGGCCTTATTGACATTTCCCGGTCCGCAGTTATAGGATGCCATCACCAGGCTCCAGTCTTTATAGATGGCATACATATCCTTGAAATAAGCACAGGCTGCTTCCGTTGCTTTAACCGGATCCCGACGATCGTCCACAAGACTATTGATGGTCAATCCGTACTGCTTCCCCGTCGGCAACATGAACTGCCACAGTCCACAGGCACCCACCCGCGACAAGGCGACCGGATTCAAAGCACTTTCTACCACAGCCAGATATTTCAATTCGATGGGCAGACCGTATTTATCCAGAACTTCTTCGATGATCGGGAAATAATAATCGGCCATTCCTAACATATAGCGAACCAAGCCGCGACGACGTTCGGTATAAAGGTCAATGCAGTCGCGCACCACATTGTTGTATGGCATCGGAATAATACGCGGCAAACTGGCCAGACGACTCGCATAAACTGAATCCGGAAAATAGACATTTTCCTCATCATCATGGCAGAAATCATCTCTTTTCGTGAAGTATTGTACATGCCACGAATGCAACAAGCTGTCGATATCCGAATCCAGACTTTCCGGAATAATACCGACTATCTCTTCAACAATGGAATCAGCCGGTAAAGCCGAACTCGGGAATTCTTCTTCTACCTGCTCCTGTCCAAAAGCCGGATGCATCCCGCATCCCAAACTCATCATCAACCCTAATACGAACTTCTTCATCCTCCTGCTAAAATTTGATACTACAGTTTACACCATACGAACGTGAGCTATAAGTGGTTTGTGGAGTAACCGTCGGTTCCCAGTGCATGGATAAATCTGGAGATATGTCAAAATCAAATAACTGGGCATCCACATAAGCGTCAATGATTGACAAGGCATAGACACCCACCGTTATGATGATACTTAAATCGCGATAACGCCGGTAATAGTCCTTCCTGTTCTTCAGCTGAGTCTGGAAGTTGGTATTGCTCACCCATTCTTTCGGATCATAACCGACACCCAAGAAGTCCTGCCAGCTGGTATGAAACTCTTCTACCGGCCTGTTCGGTTCCTCCGCATCCAACATGATGTCTTTATAAGCTGTCGAATAGTCCTGATAATTCCGGTTATTCCAGGTAATGGCATACATACATCCCATCAAACCGCCATAAACGATCGGCAGCTTCCAGAACTTCCGGTTATAAATCTGACCTAAACCCGGAACCAAGGCCATCAATACAGCCTTTTTCGGATCGGGTTTGAATTCCATCTTCATCTTGACCGGCTTAGGCAATGAATCGGCAGCCAGCATGACCGACCGAACTGTCGAATCGGCAGCCATTTCAATCCGCGAGGAATCGACTTTTACCTCAAACGACTTTTGGTCCTGGGCAAAACCCCACGACGAACAACCTATCAGTGCCAGACAAACAAGTAGAATCCGGTATATCATTTCAAATTATCCAACAAGCTGATCAATTTTTCCAACTCTTCTTCCGAGGCAAAAGGAATGGTTATCTTTCCTTTCCCTTTCTTATTGCAAACCAGCTGAACTTTTGTCTGGAAAAACCGCGACAAATGTTCTTTCAACAAGTCAAATTCTTCGGGCAAAGCCTCTTTCTTCTTTTTCTCTTCTGTCGGTTTCTGCGGCAAGGCTTCACCTTCAGCCACCGAACGCACCATTTCTTCTACCTGACGGACAGACAGGCCTTCCGCCAGTATCTGCTCATACAGTGCCAGCTGTACTTCCGGATCTTCGACCGGCAGCAAAGCACGGGCGTGCCCCATATCAATCCGTTTGTCTTTCAACCCAACCTGAATTTCGGCAGGCAGTTTCAGCAAACGCAAATAATTGGCAATGGTAGCTCTTTTCTTTCCGATCCGTTCGCTTAGCTTTTCTTGTGTCAATCCGTATGTTTCAATCAGCTTCTGATACGCTAAGGCTATTTCAATGGCATTCAGATCTTCCCGTTGGATATTCTCGATCAGGGCCATTTCCACCACATTGTCATCAGCAGCCGTACGGATATAAGCCGGAACGGATGTCAGGCCAGCCATCAAAGAAGCCCGGTAACGGCGTTCACCCGAAATAATCATATACTGATCTGTCCCGATTTCCTTCAACGTAATCGGTTGAATCACGCCTAATGAACGGATAGACGCAGCCAATTCCTCCAGGGATTCCTGCTCGAATACAGAACGGGGCTGTTCCGGATTGGGCTGAATCTTTCTCAACTCAATCTCACTAATAGACGATGAACCACTTGTCTTCAAGTCGTCCATCGTAATCAATGCATCCAAACCACGGCCCAGAGCCGATCTTTTCATTACCATATATCTTCTTTCTTAACTGACAATATCAACTATTTTTATCTATTAATTCTTGTGCCAACTGCATATAATTCAGTGAGCCTTTCGAATCGGCATCATATAAAAGCACCGGTTTTCCATAGCTGGAAGCCTCACTCAACTTCACGTTCCGCTGGATGACGGTATTAAATACCAGGTTCTGGAACGGACGTTTCACTTCTTCGTAAATCTGATTGGCCAGGCGAAGACGTGAATCATACATCGTCAGCAAAAAGCCTTCGATCTCCAATGCCGGATTCAGTTTTGACTTGATAATTTTTATTGTATTCAACAGTTTACTAATCCCTTCCAAGGCAAAATACTCACACTGTACGGGGATAATTACTGAATCAGCCGCTGTAAGTGCATTAACCGTAATTAATCCCAACGAAGGTGAACAGTCAATCAGGATATAGTCATACTTTGTTTTCAAGGGAACCAGGATGCGTTTCAGTATCTGTTCTCGATTATCCATATTCAACATTTCTATCTCCGCTCCCACCAAGTCGATATGAGACGGGATAATGTCCAGGCCTTCCACTTCGGTTGGCACGACAGCGGTCAAGGCATCATTACCATTCACCAGACACTCATAAATAGAAACCTCCACATTTCGGATGTCTATTCCCAAACCGGAAGAGGCATTCGCCTGCGGGTCAGCGTCAACAACCAAAACTTTCTTTTCCAGGGCGGCCAATGAAGCGGCTAAATTGATCGTCGTTGTTGTTTTACCAACCCCGCCTTTCTGATTTGCCAAAGCAATAATCTTTCCCATAAATTGTAACCCATTAAATTCCGGCTACAAAACTAAACATTTAAAATTGAATCACATTCGTTTATTCTGAAACAATCGTTGCATTGTTGATAACTTTCCTGAACTGTTGATAACTTGCCGGATGTGTTTATTGGGTAACTTCTTCCTGCTGTCCTGCTTTTTTATTCTGCCGCTTATCCCACCAAACGCCGGCAATGTATAAGGGAATTACCAATGAAGCTGTCAGGATCAAAGACAAATAGGGCGTCAGTTCCTCCCAAATTGTACTCATATCCAACTTATTGGAATACACATAATAAAAGGCTCCCGCAGCAAGCGCAATATAGGCCAAAAACCAACCCAGGTAATTTGCCAGAGAAGGCATACTCGGTACAAAGGCAACATCCGGCTTCTTCTGTCGACGGATCAACGCCATTATACGCATATTCAATGACGAAGACGGACTTTCGGCCGTTCCTGCCATCAGACGCCTCGTCAACTGATCAAGTTCTTTATTTTCCATCTTCATAACAAATCCTTCATTTCATTTTTCATCCGTTTTTCCAAAGCCGTATAGAAATGCTTCCGGGCCCGGAAAAGCTTTGTTTTTACATTCGATTCTGTCAAATCGGTAATCTGTACGATCTCTTCAATCGAGCATTCATCCAGATAATACAAAGTTAATAATAATCCTTCATCTTTTTCCAGAGTCTTCAGTACCTGCGAAATAATTTCTTTCCGATCGGCTCTTTCCAGCAATGAAGTAGCAGTTTCCTGTTCGGCCAGTGTAACGTCGCCAGCTTCTACTTCTTCATAATCTGAAAAGAGACGCTGACCGCGCAGGGCCGTCAAAGCCGTCCGGTAAACGATCCGGTAAAACCAGGAAGAAAACTTACAGTCAAAACGAAAGTCGGGTAACGCCTGATACATTTTCAGGAATGCATCCTGCACGACTTCCTCGGCATCTTCCCGGTTCTCGACGATTCGGACAGCTATGGTATAGGCCATTTTCTCATATTTGGCTACCAGACATGAAAAACTCTGCATGTCGCCCGCCAAAATAGCGGCTATCCACCCACGTTCATCCATTGATTATAGCTGTTCTATCCTACTCTCCGCATTCTTTTTTCTATCTTCCTCACGCTCCTTTACCTGTAGCCTACGGGAAAGTGCAAAATATACGATGAAACCAAAGCCGCCAAATAAAACGGCAAAGACAGGAATCACCAGAAAATCAAAATCATTTTCCGGAACATAAGGTGCCACGAACATACCTAAAATCAGACCAACGGCCAGACCCACCATAAACAAACCGTTCCGCAAAGCCGGATACCGGTTTGCCTTCTTTTCCGGCTCCTCCAAAATGACACCTTTCTCGATCATCTTGATGCGTTCTTCATGACGGTTGCGGAGTAAAACAACCCAACCAATGCCCAGTGCGGCAACCGGCAAAATAAAAATACCGATAACAGCCAAAATAGCTACTAATTCTCCCATATCTGTAACGTTTTAAATTGTTAGTAATTAAGTTTATTTGTCCATAAGACGATACGACTTAATCACAGGTTACAGAAAAGCCCGGGATTAACAGTTATTAACCCCGGGCTTCCTTATTTAATTATCCGACTAGGTATTAGTCAAGAAGTTTGATACGAATGTTACGATACCATACGTTATCACCATGATCCTGCAAGCCGATGAAACCTTCTTTCTTTTCACCACCGCAGTTCAGCAATAATTCGTATGCCAACGGCCATTTGTCTTTGCTGAATTTACTCTTATCCAACATTTCCTTCCAAGCCGGAGTCCACATGTGATACTCAACAACTGGAGAATCGCTGTTCAGATAGTGAGCGATTGTACCTTTGTAGCAAAGGATCTTACCCTTGTTCCATTCGCCATAAGGTTTAGCAGTCTGCGGTTTAGCCGGAATCATATCATACAAAGAACCTGATTGACGGTTACCATCAACACCTAACTTAGCATCCGGGTGATTTTCGTTATCCAATACCTGATATTCCGGAGCGGAAATATAAGCAGGCTGACCTTCTACTTCCTGGACCATGATAAATACACCAGAGTTAGCGCCTTTATCAACCTTCCATTCAAATTCAAGTTCGAAGTTGCTGAACTTGTGAGCGAATACCAAGTCGCCACCGTCTTTAGCACCAGCTTCACCGTTACCAGAACCTTTGATATGGATAGCACCATCATCAACAATCCAAGCAGCAGGAACGTCTTCGCGGTCATAACCACGCCAGCCGTTCAATGTCTTACCGTCGAACAAAGTAATCCATCCGTCTTTATCTTTCGGGAAAGTAGACAAATCTACAGTCGGAAGATCTAACAACTTGTACTCAGGAGCAGCTGCTTCTGCAGCAGGTTGTTCAACCGGAGTTTCAGTAGTTTCAGCTTTTTTGCCTCCGTTACAAGAAGCAAAGCACAACATCAGTGCAGCTGCACCAGCAAATAATACTGACTTTTTCATTTTACTTTTTATTTTGTTTAAAACCTTAATTATCTCGGCATATCAGGCAACTTCCAGCCATCACGATAATTATGCTTGATCAATTCAGAAGCGAATTGCTTAGCATTAACCGGATCAGTCCAGATCTTGTTGAATTTCGGGTCACCATCAACAACCTTGAAGTCGTCTTTGATCAAGATCTTGATTGTTTCATCATCCTTGATATTTGTGAACTGCATGTTAGGACCATCCCACAACAATTCTTTGTTCAAAGTCTGCAGACGAATAGCCAATACACCCATTACAACCATTTCGTTGAACGGACCAGCATCTTCGAAACGAGACTTCAACACACGACGATTTTCTTTGCTTTCCTTACATGCTGCAACCCAGTCCATTTCATGACCACCGGCCATTGCTTTCGGAACACGACGGCAAACTTTCGGAGCGTTAGGAACACGACCTGACAACAAGAACGGCTGTTGACCGTAGCAACCACAAATCAATGTATCTTTTGTACCGTGGAAGATTGTCAAACCACCACCAGGACCCATCAACTGTTTGCCTTCTGGGAATCCTTTTGGACGATCCGGCATCATACCACCATCATACCAGTGAACTTCTACTTCCGGCATAGCTACCTTCGGCATGTTTTCACGAGCAGGGAATGTCAATTTAACGTGCTGAGCCTGCGGAGCGCAATCCTGTAACAACAGAGTAGATGAACCCTGAACTTTTGTAGGATAACCCAACTTCAAGGCTTTGAACGGCTGATGCAGGATGTGGCAAGCCATATCACCTAATGCACCTGTACCGAAGCGCCACCATCCACGCCAGTTCCAAGGATGATAAATAGCGTTGTAAGGGATAACTTCCTGCGGACCGCAGAACAAATCCCAGTTCAAAGTCTTCGGAATACGGTCTACTTTTTCAGGAGCATTCAGACCCTGCGGCCAAATAGGACGGTCAGTAGCACATTCTACTTTATATACTTCACCAATTTCACCGTTCCAGATCCATTCGCAAACCAAATCAGTACCTTCGTCTGAAGAACCTTGGTTACCCATCTGAGTGGCAACACCTGTTGATTTGGCCAAGTTAGTCAGCAAACGTGATTCATAAACAGAGTGAGTCAACGGTTTCTGGCAATATACGTGTTTCCCCAGAGTCATCGCATCGGCTGTAATCAAAGCGTGTGTATGGTCGGCTGTAGCAATGATAACGGCATCAATAGAGCTGCCCATTTCATCGTACATCTTACGATAATCCCAATATTTCTTTGCATTGGGGAATTCATCGAATACACCTTTAGCATATTTCCAGTCTACATCGCAAAGAGCAACCAGATTTTCTGTGTTCTTTACATTGTTGATATTGGCATGTCCCATACCACCGATACCAACGGCAGCGATATTCAACTTGTCAGTCGGAGCTACATATCCGTGACTTTTTCCTAAAATAGAATTAGGAGCAATTGTGAACGCGGCAGCAGCTGCAGCGCTTCTCTGAAGGAATGATCTTCTACTAATTGACATAATAATTAAATTTATAGATTAGCACACTAATGTTTTTCATTTATCTCTCGTCTTAATCCGTCTTATAGTGGACCAAGGTTGTTGCAAATATAAGGATACATTAATTATCAACAATCATATTTCCGATAAAATCTTTAATAAAATAGTTTTTTTTAACAGCATAAACCAGCATTTTTTAACCCGAAAGCGATCCATAATTATGTCATTCTCCAAGGAATAATACAGGATTATGCAAGACCATCCGCTTGATTCCGCATGTAAGCATTACAAGACTCACGGACTTTGTTTTTGAATCCTACGGATTTCTCTTGTGAATGTCATTACTTTTTAATTGTTTGACAGATGTCAAAAAGCTTTTTCATATATGTGATAAAGCTTTACTATATTAGTCAAAAAGCTTTTTGACAACTGTGGTAAAGCTAGGTTCTCGTAGGTTTTCAGTCAGAAATCAACGAATGTCGGATGAATTCTTAAGCAACTTCGGGAAAACTTTTTCTCAAGAATGTCTGTTATATTTTTATCGAATGAAAAATATCATTATTTTTACCGGGAAGAAACAGGCAGAAAAATAACCAGAAAACACATCCAGTATGATGGCATACATACAACGCATATACCATTTTTACCGGGAAGGTTTCCGCGAAATGAAATTAGGAAAACTTCTCTGGCTGATCATTCTGATCAAGCTTTTCGTCATTTTCTGTGTACTCAGGCTGTTCTTTTTCCCTGATTTCTTAGGGAAGTACAAGACTTCTGCTGAAAAGGAGAACTACGTCTCCGGCGAACTGGTCAACCGCGCTAATTCATTTACTAAATAATTATCATCTACCATGATTGCAAGTATCGACACATCACTGATCGACTGGTCGAGGGCTCAGTTTGCTCTGACGGCCATGTATCACTGGCTTTTCGTGCCTCTTACGTTAGGCTTAGGTATCATCCAGGCCATAATGGAAACGCTGTACGTAAAAACAGGTAAGGAACACTGGAAAACAACGGCCCGCTTCTGGATGAAGCTGTTTGGCATCAACTTTGCCATCGGCGTTGCGACCGGACTGATCCTTGAATTTGAATTCGGGACCAACTGGTCCAACTACAGCTGGTTTGTGGGAGACATATTTGGAGCCCCGCTGGCTATCGAAGGCATCGTCGCTTTCTTCATGGAAGCCACGTTTATTGCCGTTATGTATTTCGGCTGGGACAAAGTGAGCAAACGCTTCCACCTGGCTTCTACCTGGCTGACCATTGCCGGAGCTACGCTTTCGGCTTTATGGATTCTGATTGCGAATGCCTGGATGCAATATCCGGCAGGTATGCACTTCAACCCGGATACAGTCCGGAACGAAATGCTCGATTTCTGGGCTGTTGCCCTTTCTCCGGTAGCCATCAACAAGTTTTTCCACACGGTTCTGTCGGGCTGGGTGACAGGCGCTACCTTTGTCATCGGCGTCAGCTGCTGGTATTTATACAAGAACCGTGAACAGGCCTTTGCCTTACGCAGCATTAAGGTTGGCGCTATCTTCGGACTCGTTGCTTCCATCTTGCTGCTTTGGACGGGCGATGGTTCGGCTTATCAGGTAGCCGACAAGCAACCGATGAAATTAGCCGCCATGGAAGGTTTGTACAAGGGAGAAAAAGGAGCCGGACTGGTCTGCGTAGGTATTCTCAATCCTGACCGGACGACTTACAATGGCCCGGAAGATCCTTTCCTCTTCAAGATAGAGATTCCGCAGATGTTATCATTGCTGGCAGAACGCCAAACAGACGCTTTTGTTCCGGGCATCACCGATCTGATTGAAGGAACATACACGGATGATTCAGGACAGCCGGCACTCTCGGCCGAGGAAAAGATAGCCAAAGGGAAAGTCGCCATCAAGGCGCTTGCCGACTATCGCCAGGCCAAAAAGGATAAAGATGAAGCCGGCATGGTTGCTCACAAGGCAACTCTTGATGAGAACTTCGATTATTTCGGTTATGGGTATCTGAACAATCCGTCGGAACTGGTTCCGCCTATCGGCCTTTCATTCTACTCATTCCATATCATGGTTCTGCTGGGAGCTTATCTGATCCTGCTCTTCCTGGCTGTATGGATTCTGCAACGCCGGGAGTCATTCCTGCGTATGCGCTGGCTGCATTTAGTAGCTTTATGGAGCATTCCGCTGGCTTATATCGCCGGACAGGCAGGATGGATTGTGGCTGAAGTAGGAAGACAACCCTGGGCCATCCAGGATATTTTGCCGACGGTGGCCGGTATTTCACGCCTCGAAACCGCTTCGGTTCAGACAACCTTCTTCCTCTTCCTGATTCTCTTTACCGTTCTGCTCATTGCCGAACTGCGCATCCTGATCAAAGCCATCCAGACCGGACCGGAAACAGAATCAGTTCATTCACAGACAAACGAATAGTAGTAACAATTAAACGAAAAGTTCATTATGGAAACTTCTACATATATTTTCTTACAGCATTACTGGTGGTTTCTGGTTTCACTCTTAGGCGGACTTCTGGTCTTTCTTTTATTCGTTCAGGGCGGACAGTCGCTGGTCTTTCAGCTGGGCAAGACCGAAGCACAGCAACAGCAGTTATTGGGGTCGACCGGAAAGAAATGGGAATTCACGTTTACCACCTTAGTGACGTTCGGAGGAGCGTTCTTCGCTTCTTTCCCCTTGTTCTATTCTACCAGTTTCGGCGGTGCTTACTGGGTATGGATGCTGATTCTGCTCTGTTTTGTAATACAGGCCGTATCTTATGAATACCAGATGAAGAAAGGAAACCTGTTGGGGAAAAAGACCTATCGGGTATTTCTGCTTATCAACGGAATAGCCGGACCGGTTCTGTTGGGTACAGCGGTCGGGACATTCTTCAACGGAGCTGAGTTTATCGTGAATAAAGAACAACTCAGTGACCTGGCGATGCCGGTCATTTCCCAATGGGCTACGCCGTGGCACGGACTGGAAGCCGTATTGAACCTCTGGAATGTCTGTTTGGGAATTGCCGTCTTTTTCCTGGCCCGCGTTTTGGCCATCCTTTACTTTATTAATAATGTAGAGGACAAAGAGATTCAGATGAAAAGCCGCAAACGCCTGCTACCCGAAAGCATTGCCTTTTTGGTTTTCTTCCTGGCCTTCCTGATTCACTTGTTGGTAGCCGATGGCTTTGCGGTCAATCCGGATACACAGGAAATCTTCATGCAACCCTATAAATATGCCTTGAACCTACTGGAGATGCCTTATGTTACCGGTATCTTACTGATTGGCGTAGTGCTGGTGTTATGGGGAATCGGAAAAACATATCTGAGTTCGGCTTACCGGAAAGGAATCTGGTTCAGCGGAAGCGGTACGGTACTGACGGTCTTGGCCTTATTGCTTTGTGCTGGCTGGAATCATACGGCCTATTATCCTTCGTTAGCCGACCTGCAAAGTTCGCTGACCATACAGAACAGCTGCTCCAGTCCGTTTACCTTGAAAGTCATGAGCTACGTATCCATCCTGATACCATTTGTCTTGGCATACATTTTCTATGCCTGGAGAGCGATCGACTTGAAACCGAATAAGAAATAACGGAAGGAAAGGCCCTATAAAAATTAGAAACGGCGTAGCTTCTCGCCAGGCCGTTTCTACATTTAACCGTTTTAAACAAAAAGAAAAAGTTAGTCAAGGTTTACTTAATAACCATTTTAAGATGATCATAACTATCTTTACTTAAAAAGGACAGCGAACAAATATAGTAATATAAACGCAAACCGAATCAGCCACGCCCTCCATTTTCATGATTTTTTACACTACACTTAAAGATTTACATTATCTTTGCAGAAACATTTCGTCCTTATGGCAGATTTTGAATTAAACATTTTAGGTTGTGGCTCCGCTTTGCCTACAACCCGCCATTTAGCTTCCTCCCAAATTATTGATCTCCGAGATAAATTATATATGATCGACTGCGGAGAAGGTGCTCAGGTACAAATGCGGAAGATGCGAATCAAGTTCAGCCGCCTGAATCATATCTTTATCTCGCACATGCACGGAGATCATTGCTTTGGCTTACCGGGATTGATTTCCACATTGGGTATGTTAGGAAGAAACGGCGACTTATTTGTTCACGGTCCGGCCGAATTAGGAGATTATTTAGATTCGATTCTGAAGCTGTTTTGCCAGGGACTTCCGTTTAACGTCCGGTTTAATCCGGTAAATACGGAAGAGCATACGTTAGTGATGGAAGACCGCTCAGTTTCGGTCTACTCTATTCCACTCAAACACCGCATTCCCTGCTGTGGCTATTTATTCAAGGAGAAACAACGCGAACCGCATATTATCCGGGAGATGATCGACTTTTATCAGATTCCGGTGAAGGAAATCCAATATATCAAACAAGGGGCCGATTATGTGACGCCCGACGGGAAATGTGTTCCGAATCACCTGCTGACTCGTCCGGCAGTGCCGGCCCGCTCGTATGCCTACTGTTCGGATACGGCTTACCGGCCGGAGATTATTCCCTACATCCATCAAGTCGATTTACTGTATCACGAAGCGACCTTCCAGGAAACCGATTTACCTCGGGCACACGAAACATTTCACTCGACAGCCAAAGAGGCGGCTACCATTGCCCGTGACGCAGAAGTCAAACGACTGATCATCGGACATTACTCCGCCCGTTATGACGATCCGCAGCCGCTCAGACAGGAAGCTGTCACCATCTTTCCCAACACTACATTGGCCAAAGAAGGAATGAAAGTGAATCTGTAAAGGAAGAATCAAACAAGACAACATAAACAAGGCTTCAGACAGAAGAGTCATTCTATCCGAAGCCTTGTTTTTTATTATCCTACTAACAGATCTATTATTCCTTCCGGATATTCATATTCGAAAATCCGCCGGCATCGAAGTAAATCGAACCGTTCTTGCCTCCATTTACTTCATAATACACGGCATCCTTTTCTTTCTCGCTCTTGGTCGGCTCGAAACCGAGCAGTTTACAATGACCGTATTTCAGATTCTCTCCTTTTACCTGGAAAGAAGCAGATGACGGTAAAGCCAGCTTCACGGCGCTGTAGCGTGCTTCGACTTGTATCTTCTGGAATTTGGCATTGACGGCATCCAGCTCGAGTGTACTGTAATCCAGTGATTCGGCAGCCAAGTTATCAACTAAATAACCAATCTTACAAGTACTATATTTCACATCGGCTGCTACCGACTGAATTTTCTCGGCTTCCAGCTGACCGTACTTTAAGTCCAAAGCCAGACTACCGATTTCTCCGGCCTTCAGATTCGAATATTTGCTGTCTGCATTCAGTTGGGAAGCCGACTCCAAAATAACCTTTCCGCAATAACCTAAATCGAAATCAGCGGACTGCAAGGCACCAAGCGTCACATTACTGTATTTGGCTTCCAGCTGTAAGGGCTGTTCGAAGCTGCCGCCTTCAATATTACCATACTTCACCGTCAGCTGACACGGTGCCGGATTCTTAGACGGCATCAGAATATTCCCATAATGCTGTTCGAGTTTGCAAGGCACCCACGAAGGCATACTGATATAATATTGTATATCCAGTTTCCCGTTACGCACCGAGACATTCGATAATTCCGTGATTCCTGAAATCACATTTCCTTCTTTTCCCAAACGGATCTGAATCCGATCGAGGTTTTTCTGATCGTCCTGCGCGTTTCGGGTCTTGACTTCTACCACCACCCGAAAGGCTACTTCCGACTTATTCCAATGGGTAATGGTAATTCCTCCGTATTTGTTGGAGATAAACAGTTCGTCACTCTTGCTGGCCGGAAAACTCTTTTCGTATTCCTTCTTGTGCAGATCATCCGGATCTGCGGCCTGTGCTGCCAGACAGAAGAACAGGCAGACACATGTACACCATAGTCGTAATAAAGTTGCGTTCATATTATTATTCGTTTTTTAAGTTCATACACTGTTGACAAAGAATCTGCAAACTGTTCAGGCTGTTCCGGTATTGCTGGTTGATGACAAAGATGCCTTCGTCTGAACAAGGCAGCGTAGGCAATACCTGATTGTCGAACTGCTGGCAGGAAGCTTCAATCTGCAGCCCGGCTTCCAGCAGATGCCGGAAGGCTTCCGATGGATGAGCCTCGCTGGCTGCTTCCAATTCCATCAGATGATCTTCCAGCTGCATGCGATAATACGTATGCAGCTCACTCATCTCCGAATGGAGCTCACAAACATACGAATCGGGCGTTCCTCGCTGCATCCAGAACGGAAAAGACAAGCAGAGGAACAAGGCTACGGCAGCAGCCAGAGGCATCAGCCGGCGCCACAACGAAACCGTCTTCACCTTTTTCTCTTCTTCCTGTTCCAGGCGGGCGGCAAAGCGTTCCAGGTGTCCTTCGGGTAAAGGCACCTCGTCGAAGGCTTCCCGGTGCTGCTCAATATAATCTTTTAATCGGTCCATATCTTTCATTCATCTTTATTTCTTTTTGGGGAGACGCGGTGTGCTACGTTTCTACCCTTTTTCACAATTATTCTTGTGAGACGCGGCACGCCACGTCTCTACATGTTTTGTAATAATTCGATCAATCGCCGTTTGCCACGCAAATACTGACTTCGCACACTGGATGGCTGTATCTTCAGGATTTGGGAGATTTCTTCCATATCATAGCCTTCAAAGAGATAGAGCGACAACACCACACGGGCCTGAGCCGGTACTTTCTCCAACGCATTCCGGACGGAAGAGACCGTCAGCAGCGTCTGTTCTTCCTGCTCCCGCAGCTCTTCCTCGTCGTCCGGTACATCCGGCAGTGTTTCTTCTATCAGTTCTTCTTCCGGCAATCGCCTACGAACATAATCAATGGCGGTCCGTACGGCAATCCGGCGAATCCATGCCTCAAAACAGAGTTCATCATGATATTGATCCAGTTTCTCGAACAGCTTCAGGAAAGTATCCTGCATCGCCTCTTCTGCTTCTTCCGAATGACCCACGATACGCAGGCATATCGGATAAACCAGTGGAGCAAACCGGCGGTACATCGCCAGCTGCGACTGACGATGCCGTTTCCGGCATCCGGCAATGAGTTCCTGAACTGAATCTTCCATATCTTTTCTGTTTTCTATCTATAAGACGAAGCCGCAAAACCAAAGGTTGCAAAAACAGGTAGAATTTTTGGGAATTATTTTTTCCAACGAGAAGAGCAGACACAAAAAAAGGCGTGCCATTGCTGACACGCCCTCTTACATTAGAAACAAATTAAAAACTTATTTTACGATTACTTTCGTACGTTTTACGTCAGAACCGCTTTCCAGGACAACGACGTAGATACCAGCCGGGACATTCATCTGTGTATCACCGCTGATACGTTCTTTAGCCTGTACGCGACCTGAAATGCTTACGATCGTTACATCGGCATTGGCAATACCACGAACCCATACATAACCTCTTCCGGTTGTGATAGAAGCAGCCATGATATCTTCAATACCTGTCGGAGTGCCTGTAAATGTAGCTTTCACAGTCAAATTCTTCGTCAGCACAACTTCCTTAATCTGAGTCAAGCCAGTAACATCTCCTGTCCAACCTGCAAATTTAACACCACTTTCCGGGAAGGCAACCAAGGTAATCTGATCATTGTAATAATACTTTCCATCTGAAGGACCAGAAATCTTCACACTACCCATCAAATAACCACCTTCGTTCTTATATTCAGTCGGTATTGTTAATTTAATCTCTGTAGGATTTGACAGGGTCACTGAAACCTCCTTATTTTCAGTAATATTAGTAATAGTATATTTTCCAGAGACAGGTTTAATTGTTTCACCATCCACTTTAACTACTACCTTAGAAGCATCTGCAGCTAAAGTCGTAACTGAAAAGCTGAATGATTCACCACGCTTAACAGAATTAGCACCAGGTTTATCGATTACAGCACCACGTAACACTTTAGTAACATTTACTGTATAGCGGCTGTTTTCATCAATTTCAGGTTCTTCCTCAATATAACTAAATTCAGCAGAAACTTCCACAACAGAATTTCCAACAGTATAAGAAGCAGGATTATTGGTTAAAGAAGTTCCATTTACAACAAATTTACTGAATTTAAAATGATCGTATGCAGTAGCACTTATAGTCAACTTACTTCCTTCAGCTACAGGATCACCTGAATGATATTCTGCACCAGTATTAGCATCAACAACTTTAACAGAACCATATTTCGGCGTTGCAATCGTTAACAACGGTTGATCGATAACCGTTACAACTACACGCTGATCTGTTGGTGTTTGTTTCGTTTCCACAGTTTCATAATTAGTTTCATCAAACGGTACGAAACGAACTGCGCACTTATCACCATCCTTCGGTTTGATCGATTTATCGACAAATTCAAAGAAACCTGCAACCATTGTAGAGGCTCCACCTTCCAATGAAGCAAATTCCAAAGTCTGCCCATTTGAGATAGGCCGTGCCGTCGGCCATGACGTAATAATAGGAGTTGCTTTCTTTATTTCAAATACATTGGTAAATTCTTTTGTCAGTGCCTTATATCCATTACTAGCTGGAACATATACACACAATGTATATTTACCAACATTGACTGGATAACCACTCAACTTATTACCTGCTATATCTTTGAATGAAAGAATCGGATCCTGGTTCGGTGTAACTGTCAATGTTGCTCCAAAATCATCTAATGAAAGAGGAGTTGCAGTATATTCTTTCTGGTATAATGTCTTATCCAGACTAATAACATAGTCTTGAGTCAACTTTGATGCCTCAGCTATCGTAAATATAATTTCTTCACCATCATTCGTATCCTCGGTGGTATATTTAAAAGCATATACCCCTGTAGAATATAATGAGCCATTTATTGATGAATTATCTGTTTTTTTAGTTGCTTTTATATCAGAACCTGGTACACCTTGCGGATAAGAAACTAAGAATGTCAACTCTGTTCCTTTCACAAATTTACTACCAGAAGAAAAACTTCCTGCAGCTTCTGATGCCAACATCTGAACTGTTAATCCAGTTTCTGCTTGATATGAAACCGGTTGCTTAGCCAATTTAGTTGAACCGGCCACCTCAACACCTTGTACAAATTCTACTTCTTCATAATTTGCAGTTTCATCAGGAATGAATTTAAATGTAACTACATGGGAAGATGTTGTATTTACCGATGATGGACTTACAACTTCATAATGACCTATAACGCCATCTACGTTTGTTCCAGTAATTTGATAATTATCATCCACAATCGATACGGTCGGGACTTGAGCAAAAGTAGGTTTAGCCTTCTTAATTACCAAACTGTAATTAGGAATTGGACTTACCTTATATTTGTTTTCTTTCTTCTGCTTCAACTGAACTTTATAAGTTCCTGCAGTAGTTGGATCTGTCAACCAATTACTATTTCCTTCTAGTTGATAAGATACATCGAATAGACTCTCCAGACCTTCCGGATTAGTTTTAAATTTGAAGGATTGTACTGTACCATCATAAACAACAGTCTGTACGTTATTTTCAACATTTGTTGGAATAACTTCAACTGCTTCTGCTTTTGATGCAATCAAACACAAATCAGCGGCAGCAGAAGGACAAGTAAACGAAGCGCGATAGACATCACAACCATTCTCAACAGTTGATGTCAACCCATTTACAGGCGCACCATTCAATAGTATTTGGTCAATTACATAGCCAGAACTTCGTGTAATCTGCGTTGTCAACTGATATTCACTTCCAGGCAACAGAGGAATTGCAGTAGTTGTACTTGACAATGTATTATTTGAAGAAGATACACCTGGACCTGTAATAGTAACAGACAATCCACTTATATAAGGATTTGAATCATTCAAAGATTTACCATTGAGCAATGCTCCAACGGCTACTACAGCAGCTTTGTCAAATGAACTTGACAAAACAGTTTCACCTTTGACCTCATAATCAAGATAGAATTGACCTTTCTGAGGCATTTCTTGCAGATCATCTGAAGAATAAGTCTTTCCATTGATATTAAGTGTCAATGAAGCTGCAAGATCTTTAGGAGTCAAGACTATTCTAATCTTAGTACCATAAGCCAATTTATCCTCACTCTTCACTTTAAGCGTATAATTATTGTCTGCATCTTGTTTAAACACCTCCATAAACCCTTTAGTTGGATCTGGCGTATTATATTTTACCACACAATCAACGCCCTTCAACGTGGCATCAATAGAAGGAAGTTCGTCACCCAATGAATTGTATTTAGCTGCAACTTTACAAGTAATTCCATTTTGAGTCAATGTTGAATTGTCCATCAATTCCAAACCTGTCAAAATAAATTTATCCAAAGTGTAACCAGGAGTACTAGAAAGTTCAACAGCAACTTTTAAAACTTCACCTTGGTTAACACTAACTTGGTTTGTATTATACGTACTAAATACTTCTTGTTGGTTACTATTTTCGACTCTAATATATGCCGTATTACTCGTTTCTAATCCTACTTTTCTCGTCAATGTGACAATAGCCGGATCGACGTTAAAACGCACACGATATTTAAAACCGTTTTCTGAAACTAATACGCATTCGTATTTACCAGATACATACACTTTATTACTATCAAAGAAGCGATAAAGCGTTTTATTATTGGCAACTGTAGTATTTGCCTCACCTGTTGCATCAATATCATACTTCTGCGTCTTATCATTATATTTCTTCCAAGACTCAGCAGAAACAAATTTATCTGTTCCCAAATTAATTATGGAATTTGCAGTAGTAATATCTAGATTTACATTTGCCTTTTGATTAACAAAAAAAACTTCGCCTAGATAAGTAAAATCCTGAGTACCTTTATTAAAATAATCTGATTTTAATAATTCATCCGTTACAGCAACGTTCTGTAATTTATTCCCGTCGATATCCAGCGTCTTTAAGTTTGTATATGAAGATAAATTCCAAGATCCATTATCTGCTGCATATCCATTATTAGAGATATCCAAAGACTCAATTGAAGTAGGAAGATTTCCCAATGATGTAATTTTATTATCAGATAGATCTAAAGTTTTTAGTTTAGATAAACTTGTTGTCAAATCCAAAGAAGTAAAACCACAACCAGAAGCGTATAGGGTTTCCAAGTTTATAGCTCCACCTAAATTAGTAATTGATGTCAGATCATCATTTCCTGAAATATCAAGTATTTTTAAACCTGAAGCTTGCTCTAAATTCAAAGAAACCAATGTATCATTATTCAGAAACTCTAAGGAGCTAAACTTTGGAGAAATTACATTTGAATTTCCGCTTGTTTCAAACTTCAAAACCTTTCCATCCAAAGTCACACCGATTTCTCCCCAGTCAGCAAGATAATCATTATTAAGCACATAAGTTGTATCCTGTTTAACGCTTGATACCAGTTCATAAACAGCAGTTGCTCCAGGTGTACCAACAATTTTCACCTTATTTCCGGGAGCGTTGACATTTCCATAAACCACAGGATACGCTGTCGCTGAAAACTTACCAGTAAAAGTCAATGTCACTTTCTCGCCTGTATCACTCTTCGGAAGAACTATCGTCTGTCCATCCACCTTCATAAACCCAGCCGACGTTAATAACATCAGCAATGCTAAAAGTAATCGTTGTTTCATAAAATATAATTTTTAAGTTAATAGTCTTATCGTGTAATATACGTCTATCTATCTCTTTGTAATATAAAGTCTTCCTCTCCTGTTTTTCCGCAGGTGGTTCGCTGCATTCGTAACTTTTACTCAAATTTAAGTTGTTAACAAATGCTGATATGCCACAAAAATAAGAATAAAAATCATAATCTATCTATTTTTGATGAATTATTTTTCATAACCTTCCATTTTTATTGTGATTTATTATATATATGCTGATAGATACAAAAAAAACAGGCACGCCATCACTGACATGCCTGTTTCCCATTTTGTATTTCTTGTCCTTTCGGACTTAAAAGACAATGTAAAAAACACGCTTTCGCCCTCACGGGTTACTCGTTACAAGTATCTTAAAAAGATTCATGTGCGTGCAAATTGTAATA